>Ga0210383_10000153_pt1 | contig 71307 bp, 49 predicted proteins | sample IncBWC14OmetaG_FD_160072 | JGI IMG/M metagenome (GOLD analysis project Ga0210383, IMG submission 160072) | Forest soil microbial communities from Barre Woods Harvard Forest LTER site, Petersham, Massachusetts, United States - Inc-BW-C-14-O ...
CGCGCATCCTTTCGGTAGCTGCATCCGCAACCACCGCCACCCGAAGCACACTCGTATCCACATTCGCCGAAGCACCAACCGTTCTCGGTGTATAAAAGGTCCCCGTCGCTCGACTCGTTCCCGCTATCACCCGGACGCTATCTTCCGGTAACACCCACGCCTCCTCAGTCCACCGACACACCGAATCCCCCGCCAAATCCACATCCCAACGCACCGCCCGGTCCGTCACCGGCCGCTCTCCACTATACCGCCGCGCCAGGCCTGACGTCCGGATATACAATGGTACCCCTGCCGGCGCCTCCCCGTCCGCCAACCGAAACGCCTCCCAATAATTCACGCTATCCCGTAAAGAATGCCGTTCCCAACCCGACTTCACCAGCGAATCCGCAACCCGGCCCTCCCCCAAAACCCATCCCTTCACTACTGAACGAAGCACGGGCCCAGCCATCAGCAACGCCAGGGCAACCAGCAACAAGCACCGCACAAACAGCAGCAGCCAGTCCGACAACCACCTCCTCCAGGCCATTCGCCGCACACCGCCCGTCAGCAACTCCACACTCCCGACCCGCAGCACATTCCCCCGCCGGTCATTCCACAAATGCAGGATCACCGGAACGACCATCGCCGCCGCAGCCGCCAGCCAAATGGGATTTAGAAATTGCATCACCCGGTGATTTGTTGCCTGAGTTTGAGAAAATCCCGCAGCGCCTGATCCACCGGCTGATCCATTCGCATCAGCTGATACGCGATCTGCTTGTCGAGCAACCGCATTCGCACCGCGGCCAGCCAGGTCCTGATCCGCTCCGCATATTCGGCATCCATGCCTGGCTTAACCGCTACCCGCTCCCCCGTCTCGAGATCTTCCACCTCGGTATAATTTCCAAAATCCTTCTCCAACTCATTCCGTCCCATGATATGGAAGACAATGATCTCATGCCGCAGCGACTCCAACAGGTCCAGCATCTTGCTGATCTCCCCATTCCGTTCATATAGATCGGTGATGAAGATGAGCAGCTCCCGTTTCTGCTCGCCCAGGAAGATATGCCTGTATTCGATCGGCTGCCCGATCTTCCCCTCCGCCCTCAATCCCTCCAGCTGATGCATGAACCTCGCCAGATGCTTTGCATCCTGCCGCGCCGGCAACACATGTACGGTCCCCTCCCGGAACACATACAACCCCACGGCATCTCCCTGCCGGTGCGCCAGCCACCCCAGCGCCGCCGCCAGATAACGCGCGTAATCGATCTTCGTATACACCCCATCCAAATGATTCATAGAGAGACTCGCATCAATTAAGAACCGCACGCTTATACTCGTCTCAACCTCCGACTCGCGGATATAATAACGGTCCGTCCGCGCATACCGCTTCCAGTCCAGCCAGCGCAGGTCATCTCCCGGCTGATAGCTCCGGTATTGACTGAACTCCAGCCCTGGCCCCCTGACCTTGCTCTTGTTGATGCCGGTCATAAATCCATCCACTGTTCGGCGCGCCGCCAGCGACAGATCCTTAATGGCCATTAGAATATGGTGGTCGGGTATCATTTCAAACGTCCCACTGGCCGCACAATCGTCTTAAGAAGAAAATCCGTCACCTCATCCGCGCGTATCTCCTCGGCCTCCGCCTTAAAATTCATGAGAATCCGATGCCGTAGCACCGGGTAAGCCATCGCCTGGATATCCTCCGTTAAAACCGCATACCGCCCATGGACAAGCGCCCTCGCCTTGGCCGTCAGGATAAGCGCCTGCCCCGCTCTCGGCCCCGCGCCCCACCGTACCCACTCCCGGATATACCCATGCTCGCTCGTCTCCGGCCTCGTCGCCCGGACCATATTGGCCACATAACGGATCAGTTCCCCGCTGATGCTCACCTCACGCACCAGCCCCTGCAATTGTCTGATCTCCTCGCCGCCAAGCACCGGATGAACCATCGGCCGCCGCACCCCCGTCGTGGAATCCAGGATCGCCTCCTCCTCCTCCGCGCTGGGATAACCGATACGGATATAAAGGAGGAATCGGTCCAGCTGCGCTTCCGGTAAGGGATAGGTGCCGGCCTGTTCGATCGGGTTCTGAGTGGCCAGAATAAAAAAGGGCCGGTCCAACGGATAGGTTTGACCGGCATAGGTGATCTCGAACTCCTGCATCGCCTCGAGCAACGCCGACTGTGTTTTCGGCGGCGTCCGGTTGATCTCGTCCGCCAGGACTATATTGGCAAAAATAGGCCCCTTGTTGAACTTGAAGAACCGCCGGCCTGTTGTATGATCCTCCTCCAATATCTCTGTCCCCAGGATATCGGTCGGCATCAGGTCCGGCGTGAACTGGATCCGGCGGAAGGAAAGGTCCAACGCCTGCGACAACGTCCGAACCATCAGCGTCTTCGCCAGCCCCGGCACCCCCTCGAGCAGACAATGCCCTCCCGCCAGCAGCGCCACCAATATCTCCTCTACAATGGCCTCCTGCCCCACAATGACTTTGCGGATCTCATTTTTTAATTGCGATAATTTTCCCAGTAGTGACTGTACTTCGTTTTCCACCATTTTAATAGATATTTACTCGCTGCGCAAAGCCCCGAGCCGCGGAGCGGCTCACTCGCTACGCAAAGCGTTTGCCGGGTTGACCCGCGCTGCGCGCAAACCCTGCCAGCCGACAGTGATAAAGGTGATTGTAATCGCAAGCGCCCCCGTTAGAGCAAAGATCCACCCGCTAAGGGGGATGCGATAGGCAAAATCGTGCAACCATTTATTCATCAGCCACGCAGCTACCGGCGAAGCGATCAGCAGCGCAATAATGACCAACCGAAGAAAGTCCCGGAACAACAAAAGGATGAGCCCCGGTACGGTCGCGCCCAACACCTTCCGGATGCTGATCTCCTTCGTCCGCTGGATCGCCATGAACGACGCCAGCCCGAACAATCCTATACAGGAAATAAAGACAGCGATCACCGCAAACCATCCCACGAGCCTGCTCAGGTCCTCTTGCGCCTTATATAAGGTATTGATATTCTCATCGAGAAAATTGTATTCGAAGATCCGCTGTGGAAAATACTTTTCCCATATCCGCTGTATCGCCGCTATCGTCGCCGGAACATGTTCAGGGCTCAGGCGGATCGCAAACAAGTTGAACCTCGGCACATTCACATCCATCACCATCGGCGCCAAAGCTTTGTCCAGCTTGTCGAAATTAAAATCCCGGAGCACCCCGATGACATGCCCCTTCTTCCCTGTCTTACTGTCCCCCCGCACAAACGTCTTGCCGATCGCCTCCTCCGGACTGTTCCAGCCCAAAGACCTGACAGCCGATTCGTTAATAATGAACGCCTGCAAATGATCCGTCCCCGTAGCCTTCGAGAAATCCCGTCCCGCCACCAGGTCCATCTTCATCGCGGCGATATAATTGTAATCCACCGACACCCATGCCATAAAAATATTATCCTGATCCACATGCCCCTCCGGGATCACTAACCCCCGCACCGGCGATTCTCCAGGCATCCCGCTGGCCAGCGTCACCGCTTTCACCGCCGGATAGGCATGCAGATCGGCCTCAAAAGCATTCATCTGCGCCCGTTGCGCACTGTCGATCTTCCCGCCAAAGGGCGACGGGTTCCTTCCAAACAACGGCAGCACCAATACCTGATCTTTGTCGAATCCCAATGGCTTGTTTCGCAAGAACACCAACTGTCGCTGGATCACCACCGCGCCGATGATCAACGCGGCCGCCACCGCGAACTGCGTAACGATCAGCGACTGCCGGATCAGCCGCCCGCTGGACACCGCTCTTCCCGTCTTTCCCTTCAGCAGCGCCACCAGCCGCCAGCGCGTAATATACAAGGCCGGATACAAACCCGCCAAAAGCCCCGTGCAAACCAGGAGTCCAACCAGCGCCGGGATCATCATCCCCGTCCACAGCACCGCCGCATGCAAATCTTTTCCCGTTACCGCATTCAGCAGCGACAACCCCGGTATGGCCAGCGCCAACGCCAGGATGCCCGCCACCATACTCACCAGCAACCCTTCCCCCAGGAACTGTAGCAACAATTGCCGGGAACCAGCACCCGAAACCTTGCGGACCCCAATCTCCGCGATTCGCGTAAGCGACTGCGCATTAGACAGGTTGATGAAATTGATATTGGCGATCAGCAAGATCAGTAGCGCGATCCCCGCGAAAATGTAGATATAAGCGATGCTGTTCGTGCTCTCACTCCCATTCACATCCGAAGCATATAGGTGATTTTCCGACCAGGGCTGGAGCGAAAAATAATAGGATTTCGCCACCCGCTCATCTCCATACTTTTTTGTGAGCTGCTCCACCGCCGCCTCAACCGGAGCCTCCGTCTGCCCGGGCCTCAATAAGACAAAGGTCTCAGCCGGGTTATACAACCAGTTGGTCCGGATGAAGTCCCCGACCGATTTGCTCTCCACCGTATAAAGCGTCTCGAATGAGATCAGTCCGTCAAACCGGATATCCGAATTGGCAGGCATCGAATCCACCACACCCGTCACCTGGAATGGTATTGAATTGTCATATAACAAGGTCTTCCCGAGCGCCGGCGCATCCCCGAAATATTTCTTCGCCATCGCACTCGTCAGCACGATCGTATTCACTTGCGTCAACGCATCCGCCGCCCGCCCCTCTCGCCAATGCATCGTAAAAATTTTCGATAACGCATTGTCGGCGAAAAAAACATTCTGCTCCTCGAACCGCTTCACCGAGCCACCATCCCGCGCCTCCAGAATCCCCGTCCGGCCATACATCCTCGCCACCGCTTCCACCGGGACGTCTTTCTCTATCGCCGGCCCCGCCGCACACGTCACCGTCGCCGACCTCCCCGCACCATCGCCGGTCTTGACAAAATCGACCCGGTAAATATCGGAGTAATGGGTATTGAATTTATTATAGCTAAGCTCATCCGTGACGTATATGAGGATCAGCAGACAACAGCACATCCCGATCGAAAGCCCCGCCAGCTTGATCAGGCTGGCCCCCTTATGCCTGAGCAGATTCCGATAGGCAGATTTGAGGTAATTTTGGAACATAAAGAGAAAATTAAAGTAAAAAACATCAACTTTAAAAAAATTATAGGAGCGGTGAGTAGCACAAGTAAGGACAAATTTACATTTATGCGGTTCCGCTACCGGTCCGGCGACTGGGATACCGACCAGCGGATGCCCTCTAACCTCCTTAATTCCCTGATAGAATATACTACTCTCCCCGTCGACCTGCAGGAAAAGGTCATCGACCTCGACAATTCTGATATCTTCCGCTATCCTTTCGCCTACATCAGCGGCCACAAACTGGTACAATTCGACGCCCGGGAGAGCGCCAACTTTCATCAATATGTAAAGAACGGCGGCTTCGTCTTCGCCGACGACTGCAACCACGACATCGACGGCCTGTTCGCCCGTTCCTTCGAAACCCAGATGTCATCCCTCTTCGGCCAGGACGCCCTGCATAAGATCCCCAACGACCACGCCCTTTATCGCTCTTTTTTCCGCTTCCCCAAAGGGCCACCCAACACCGGTTTTGAGCTCAACGGCTGGGGCGACGACCTCGTCCACGACTACCTGAAAGCCATTACTGTCAACGGCCGCATCGGCGTTCTGTACAGCAACAAGGACTATGGTTGCGAATGGGATTATGACTTCCGCAATAAGCGCTTCCTCGCCGAAGACAACACCAAATTCGGCGTCAATATCATCATCTACGCCCTCACTTCGGTATCAGCTTCGGCGCCATCCGCATAAATATACCCGGCGCCCATCTACTTAGCCACAACGCCATCCGGTCCGAACCCGTCTTCCCGATATACGCCTCATTCTTCCTCCTTCCCACCACCCGCAATATTTGCGTCGCCGCCTTATCCGCCGACAGCCCCTTCTCAATATTGATTGAAGCCTTCCCCAGCGGACTGCCATCTTTCGTAACCGCATGCAGCGAAATATTCGTTCGGATATATCCCGGAGTCAATACCGTTACACCGATCCCAAGCGATGCCACTTCCGCCCGAAGACAATCGAAATACCCATGAAGCGCATGCTTTGCCGCCGCATACGCCGACCTCAGCGGTGTCCCGATCTTCCCCATCACACTGCTCACCACGACGAATCGCCCCGACTTGCGCTGAACAAAATGCGGCAATACCGCCTGCGTCAATGCCACATAACTGAAATAATCCACTTCCATGACCTTCCGCTGCACCTCCATCGACGTCTCCATAGCCAACCCACGCTGACTGATCCCGCCGTTATGGACCAATACATCGATCTGCCCGAATGCAGCGATGGCCTCCGCCGTCTTCGCACCAAACAGCGCGTGATCCACCAGATCCAACGGGATCACCTTCACCCGTTCCGGCCGGACGCAGGCCAGCCGCACCCGCTCCAGTTCATCCGCCCGCCGGGCCGATAGGATCAGCTTTGCGCCGCTGCCCGAAAAAGCATAAGCCAACGCCTCCCCGATACCGGATGACGCCCCCGTGATCCAAATAACTTTATCGTTGAAGTCATAGCTCATAAAAGTAACTTTGCGGAAAGTTATGCACTACCATGCCAATTACCATCACCCATCCCGTCAATATTCTGGTCGTCGGAAAGGATCCCGAGATCCTCAAAGTTGTCCTTCGCCTCCTCAATGACCATCAACCCGCAACCTATCATGCCATAGGCAGCACCGATCCCGACCAGGCACGCTCCCTGTTCGCCGACACCGATATCGACCTCGTCCTGATCACCAACGGCATCGACGCCACCCTCGACGCACTCCTCCGCGAATATTTTCTCACCCGCCGCCCCGGCGTCCGCATCCTCCAACACTACGGCGGCGGCAGCGGCCTCCTCTTTGGTGAGATCGCCGAAGCACTCGCCAAATAAAAAAGCCCCGCCATCGCGGGGCCTTCGCTCTTAATAGGTCCAATTCATTCATTGGGTCCATTCCCCGAAGGGCCATTACCCGGAGCCGATTTATAGTTCCGCATCTGAGCATTGAAGAAATCATGCCTTGCCTGCGTGATCGCTGCATCGCGCTGCTTTTCCAGATCATTGATCTTTGCCTCCTTGTCACTATGCGAAAGGGCCTTGTCGTGTTTTACATCCTTGATCTGAGCCTTATAATCACTCTTGATACCATTGATCTGATCCTGTAATGCCGGCGGCATAGTCCCGCGGCCATAATAGTAAGGAGGATAACCATAGCCATAAGGACCATAAGGATACATCCAGGGACCATACCAGCCGGGAATACCCCAGCCAAAACCCCAACCCAGGCCTAACCCCCAGCCATAATAGCCGGGTCCATAGACAACCCGCGGCGCATAATAAGGATGATAAACTCCGTGGAAACCACCACCCGCAAAACCGTGCCCTACATAGCCCCGCTGGGCAGAGGCGCCATACGCCAGGCCAAGCGAGAACAATATGATGAATAGCCTTTTCATATCTCTGAGTTTTATTTATAACTTATAGACGCAAAAACCAGACGAAGGTATAATCGGAAAAACGGGTATAACTATTCTATAACATTGTCTTTACCAATGGATAACGTAAGGAAATGTTAAAACAACAACCATAATTTCTAACTGCTTATGAACAAGCGAATTCCATTCTTAGCCCTACTCCTGCAGGTTAGTTTAGTCCAAGCACAAACTCCAACCTCATTGGGTCAGCCCTCCATTTCCTTTCACAAATGGTTAAGTATTGCACAGGCCGGTGCTGCCGTCCTGTCGCCAGACGGCGCCAATATAGCGTATACCGTCACAACGACAGATTGGAAAGAAAACAGCTACCACACCGAGATCTGGCTGTCCCGGCAAAATCATCCGGCATTTCAGTTGACACACAACCCCAAAAACAGCAGCAACGCTCCAAGATGGAGCCCCGATAGCAAATGGATCGCTTTCCTCAGCGACCGGGGCGATAAAACCCAGATTTACCTGATCTCCGCCGAAGGCGGCGAAGCCTTTCCGCTAACCAAAGAAGACGATGGTATCACGGCATTCGCCTGGAGCCCGGATGGTCACCAGATCGCCTTCATTCGCCCCGAAGCCGATAGCAAATCCCTCAAAGCGATCAAAGACCATTACGGCGCCTTTGGCGAAGAAGGAAAAGACTATAAGCTGTCCCATCTCTGGCTGATCCGGTTCTCTCTCGACAGCCTGACCGACCCCGTGCTTCAACCCGATTCCATAGCACTGCCAACACCCACCCGCCTGACATCCGGCGACTTCACCGTCACCGATCTCCGATGGAGCCCCTCCGGGCACGGGATCGCTTACAACCGTCAACCTGATCCCTACATCCCCTCCTCCATCCACTCCGCCATCGACGTGCTCGACCCAACCACCCGTAAGGTCACCACAATCGTCGCCGACCCCGCAGGCGACCAACTGATCGCCTGGAGCCCCGACGGCAGCAGCCTCCTCTATACCAGTTCCGTAAACGACACGACATCGAATTACTATAAGAATAATCGATTATTCATTACTCCCGTTTCCACCCCGGCGCCGCGCGAGATCGCAGCCGCCTTCGACGAGAACAAATCCGTCCAGGACTGGAACCCCAAAGGGATATTTTTTATCGCCTTACAACATACCAGGACCGCTCTTTTTCACATTGATCCGACAACCGGCGAAGTCACCCCGGTTACAACGACATCCGACATCATCAACAACGCCAGCTTCAGCAAAGACGGCAGCCAAATGGCCTGGAGCGGCCGAAGCTTCAGCGGGCTAACGGAGATCAACATCCCCGCCGGTCCGCTCACCCGACTCTCCGACCAGTTAAAAGGCTGGACCCTGCCCACCAACGAAGTGATCCAATGGAAAAGTAAGGATGGCGCTGCCATCGAAGGCATCCTGCTCAAACCCGCCAATTATGACCCCCGAAAGAAATATCCCCTCCTGGTCGTCATCCACGGCGGACCGACCGGCGTCGATTTCCCTGAACCGGTTCCCACCTATGTCTACCCTATCGCGCAATGGTGCGAAAAAGGCGCCCTCGTCCTCAGAGTGAACTACCGGGGATCGGCCGGTTATGGAGAAAAATTCCGCGCCCTCAACGTTCGAAACCTCGGCGTCGGTGATATGTGGGATGTCATGAGCGGGATCGACTACTTAAACAAAAAAGGCCTGATCGACACAAACCGCATGGGCTGCATGGGCTGGAGCCAGGGTGGCTATATCTCCGCCTTCCTCACCACCCATACCGCCGCGTTTAAAGCTATATCCGTCGGCGCCGGTATCTCCGACTGGGCCACCTACTACGTCTCCACCGATATTACCCCTTTCACAAGGGAATACCTGAAAGCCACCCCCTGGGAAGACAAAGCCATCTACGAAAAAACCTCGCCCATCACAACCATCAACCAGGCTCAAACCCCAACGCTCATCCAACACGGCGAACTGGATCGCCGCGTACCCATCCCGGATGCCTACGAACTCTACCGCGGGCTCCAGGACCGACATATCCCGTCCCGCCTGATCGTATACAAAGGATTCGGCCACGGCATTACCAAACCGAAGGAACGTCTGGCTGCCATTTGGCATAACTGGCAATGGTTCGCCAAATACATCTGGGGTGAAGACGTCATTATTCCTTAGCACACCGAAGGTTTGGTTTATAAATGGAAACCCTTAGGCAAACCGAAAAGGGCCATTGAGCATAAAATACATCTGTTTTGCAACCGTTTACACCAAAGACCTTTGAGGTTGATCTTTTTCGTAAGCTCTGAAATCCAAGCCGATGCTATCCTTACCCCTTTCGACCTGGTTCGCATCTCTGCTCGGCGTAATGCTGATCCTTATCGGTATTTGCGCCTACTACGCCCGGCTCCGCATCCGCCGCCTTACCGCCCGCACCTCCATACTGGAACAACAGGTTGAATATCGTACCCGCCAGGCCGAAGACGCCCTCCACATCAAAGACCTTTTCCTCACCAATATGAGCCACGAGATCCGCACCCCCATGAACGGTCTCCTCGGCATGGCCTCCCTGCTTTCCCAAACAACCCTCACCAGGGAACAGAACAACTACGTCGATAATATCCGCTCCTGCGGTGATACCCTCCTCACCGTTATCAACAATATCCTCGACTTCTCTGCCATCGAGACCGGGAAAATAACCCTGGATGAGAAAGTGACCGACCTCCGCAGCCTCGTGGAAGAAGTGATCGAAATGTTCATCGGCCGCACCTCCAAAGCAGGTATCCAGTTGCACTACGAATTGTCACCCGGTGTGCCCAACCGCGTCATCACCGACAAAGGGCGCCTGCGCCAGATACTCATCAACCTCGTCGGGAATGCCGCCAAATTCACCCGGGAAGGAGAGATCAGGATCCGCATCGCCCATGCCGACGCCGGCTCTATTCAAACAAAAGGAGAACAGATCGGCCTTGGCTTCGAAGTAAGCGACACCGGCAGCGGCATCGACCCCGACCCCCTCTTTGAGTTGAAACAATTCTTCGCGCGCCCCGACCCCGCCACCCGCCCCTATGGCGGGACAGGCCTCGGCCTCATCCTCTGCGACCGGCTCGTCCACCTGCTTAACGGCCGCATCCGCGTCAGCAGCGAGCCCGGAAAAGGCTCCCGCTTCAGCTTTACCATCCTCGCCAAACCAGCGCCGCAAAAAGCTACCCCACCCACCGCCGATGCGCTGCCCCGCCTGGCCGAGAAATACCCGCTGCGCATCCTCCTCGCAGAAGACAACCCGATCAATCGCCAGCTCGCTGTCATGATCCTCGATAAAATGGGCTACTCCTGCGGCGTCGCCGAGAACGGTAAAGAAGTCCTCGACCAGCTGCAAAAGGAGCCCTTCGACCTCATTTTTATGGATATCCAAATGCCCGAAATGGACGGCCTCGAAGCCACCCGCCATATCCGTCGAGGACGCGGCAAACAACCCGTCATTATCGCCATGACGGCTAATACAACCCGTAAAGACCGCGATGACTGCCTTACCGAAGGAATGAACGACTTCCTTAGCAAACCCGTCCACCTCGACGAGCTGATCCGCATGATGGAAAACTGGGGCCAGACCATTAACGGCGCCCGCGAACTCGCCGCATCCTGACCCCGCCGGGCCACTCAATTCTTTTTCATCAACTCCTTCACCGCCTCCTCAATCTGCTGGTCCCGGCCCGCCGACAAAAGATCCGGCTCATTCCGCACCCGGATATCCGGCTCCAGCTGATGTCCCTCTTCGAAATACCCCTCCGGCGTCCTCCATCCCCCCATCGGATTCCCATATACCAGCCGCGGATCGATCTGCTCCTCCCACCATACGAAAGTCCCCGTGCCCGGTACCGGCATCCCAAGCGTTTTGCCGACATTCTTCAATTTATACGCCGCCGGGAACAAATGCGCATCCGAATAATTGGATTCCCCGATCAGCACGATCGATGGCTTCACCCACTTGTCATTGGGCTCCGATCCCACATACTGCCCGTGCGGGATGATATCGAAGTATTTTTTCCCGTTCAGGAAATCCGACAGCTGCTCATGGATATTCCCGCCGCCATTGAACCGCGTATCCACAATGATCGCATCCTTGCCCAGATTCCGCCCCAGCGCTTCCTCAAATACCGTCCGCATACTCTCATCATCCATCGCCCGCACATGGATATACCCGATCTTGCCACCCGACAACGAGTCCGTCTCCTTTCGCCGCATCTCGACCCATCGCTTGTACTGCAGCTCCTCTTCCTCCCCCAGGCTGATCGGCTTGGTCGTCTCCTCCCATCGCGTACCCGTAGCCGGATCATACAACGACAATAAGGTCAGCTTTCCCACCTTCCGGTTGAGATATTTATAATGATCGACCGAATCCGTGATCGCCTCCCCATCTACCTTCTCGAGGATCACCCCCCGATGGATCTTTACCGAATGCTTGTCCAGCGGACCGCCCGCAATTACCTCCGCGATCTTTAGCCCCGGTCCCGTATACCCGTAATCATAATAGATGCCCAGCGAAGCCGTGCGGTCACCCATCGGCCCTCCCGCCCCAAAATAATAACAACCCGTATGGCTCACATTCAACTCACCCAGCATCTCGCTCAGCATCTCCGCAAAATCATAGTCATTGTTGATATACGGCAGGAACTTCTGATAGGTCTTATAATAGTAATCCCAGTCCACGCCGTTCAGATTGACGACATAGAACTTCTCCTTGATCTGCCGCCATGCATGATCGAAAATATAGGCCTTCTCCCCCGCGTCATTTAACACCATCTCGCCACCGATCCCTACCGGTTCCATCTTGCCGCTCTCCGCATCGATCTTGCTGATCCGCCCCTCCGCCAGCACGAAGATGTTCTTCCCGTCCTTCGATAGCTCCATCCCCGCATACTGCGCCCCCAGCTTCGCAAATAATTTTGTTTCCTTCGTCCGAAGCTCTGTCATCCACAAGTCATACCCCTTCTCGAACCGGCTTAAATAATAGAGCTTCTCGCCATCCTTCGACAATAGCCAATCCGCCGCATCCGATGTATGGGTGGTTAACCGCAACTTCCGGTCCGTCAAATGGTCCCAGTCGATCACGATTTCCTTCACGCCCGTATCCTTTTTCTTTTTCGCTGTATCCTTCTCCTCCACCTCTTTCACCAATGCCAGCTCCTCCTTGCTTAACTTAAAGCGATCGAACGCATCCTTCGAAAAGAACATCCCATACACATCCGCCGTGATCGCATACCCCGCCTGCTGCCTCGCCCCTTCCCGGTCGGAACCCCAGATCATCATCTTGCCGTCCATGGCCCACTTGGGCGCAAAGTCGTCATAACCGCTCAACGTCAGATTGATCACCGCTGATTTTCCATCAGCCGCCACCAGCCCAACCTCCGGTGTCTGTACCCGCTGCGGTAGCCCGAACGTTACCAGTAACCACTTGCTGTCCGGCGACCACTGATAGTATTGGTCCCCATCCGCATAGGAATAATTCTTGTCCGCCGGAAGCACTACCCTGGCCTTCTTCGTGGCCAGATTGATCACTTTCAACGTCGTCCGGTCCTCCAGGTAAGCCACCTCCTTGCCATCCGGCGAGAACGCAGGCTGAAACTCCTCGGCCGGCGTAGCGACCACCGCTTCCTCCTTCAACACTGTACTGGCATAGAAGTACGGCTCTTCCTTCCGAATGATGCTCGTCGTATAGATATTCCAGTTCTTGTCTTTCTCCGCCGCATATACCAGGGCCCGCCCATCCGGACTCCAGTTTACACTCCGCTCCTGCCACGGCGTATTGGTGATCCGCTTCGTAATGCCACCCTCAACAGATGTCACAAAGATCTCTCCACGAAAGACAAACGCAATCTCCTTCCCATTCGGGCTTACTGTCATCTCGGTTACACCGCCATTTACCGGCAATACCTTGTCCAGCGTTGTGCGCCCATCCTCCGCGATCCGGATGCTCACCTTCTGCGCATCCCCGCCCGGCTTTTGCGTATAGATCTCGCCGTCATACCCATAACAAAGCGTATTGTCATTCGCTATCGTCAGGAACCGCACCGGGTTTCGGGCGAAATGCGTCAGCTGCGCGGATTTGTCCGGCGCCGCCAGCGTACTTTTGTATACATTCATCGTCCCGTCCTGCTCACTTAGATAATAATAATCCTGATCATTGGCTGCTATGATCGGGTTTCGGTCTTCGCCTTTGAACGTTGTCAGCTGCTGATATTTCCCCGAGTGCAGATCATAAAGCCAAATATCCCGCGCAATCGCCGATGTATGATGTTTTCTCCAATCACTTTCATACCCCTTTTGGTCTTCATAGATCAGCTTGTCCCCCGTTCCATTTACGGTCGCCTCCATCGCCGGTACCGGCAACACCTGACCGACCCGGCCTCCACCGACCGGTACACTGTACAGCTCGCTCATCACGCTCACCGGGAACTGCGCATTCGTCACCAGGTCCTGCCGGTTGGCCGAAAACAATATTTTCTTGTCATCCGCCGTGAAGCTGCTGGGTATCTCATCGCCCGAAAAATACGTCAGCCTCCTCGCCTCCCCGCCCGTAGCCGGCATCACAAAAACATCGAAATTCCCATACCGGTCCGACGCAAACGCGATCCACCGGCCGTCATGCGACCAAACCGGCGCAAATTCATACGATTCACTGATCGTCAGCGGCACCGCTGATCCGCCTTTCGCAGGCACCGAATAGATGTCTCCCTTGTAGCTGAACAAAATGGTTTGACCATCCGGAGAGATCGCTGAATACCGCATCCACAACGGGTTTTCCTGCGCATAACCCACCGCCATGCCCGCAAGGAGCATTAGCGCGGCCAGAAAAATTCTTCTCATAAGAAATTTTTTATTTGAGGTTTGGTTATCATTCCAGGCTGCAATTTAAAAAATTGGTTATCAATAAACTAATCCGTGTTTCCCCGCGCTTGGCGTCAGGAAATCGCCGCCAAATGTGTTTGTGCACCAGTTTTATAGGTTATACTTTTGTATCGTCTTATTCCACTCGCTCAGCCGCCAGATTGTCTCGCCAGATTCGCTCGCCACCCAATTCGCTGCACCACGAGATTCGCCTGCCAGTTAAAAGTTTTGTAAAATCAATTTTGTAAAGTTTAAAAAAAGTATATTATGAACACGAACACGAAAAACCACGCAGTTAAAGTAATCGCAGTTGCCCTGACCGCAGTATTGTTCCTCTTTGGCAGCCCCCTGACCAGCAAAGCAAACGGCGGCGGCAAAAAGGCCCCCTCGATCACCGAAGCCCAGGTTTCTGTTACCTATCAGGGCGTTAGCGATAATAGCCTTGTTTTCAAAGTAGACTACGAGAATCTTTCCGGCGGAAAATTCTGGCTGATCATCAAGAACGATAACGGCGACGTCGTTTATCAGAAGCACTTTAATGACGCGCGCTTCGCGAAGACGATCTATTTCCAGAACACCGACGCGAATATCAACCCGACCTTCGTTATCCGCACAGGCAACGATGAGATCGTTCGTCAGTTCCAGGTGAACAAGATCATCACCGAAACGACCATAGTAACAGGCCTCTAATATTAAAAAAAACCCACCATAACGGGCCGCGCTTCGCGCGGCCCGTTCATTTTTTCCCCATTCACCGCCTCCAACCCGCCACTCACCGACCCCGCCCACGGAATAACCGCATCCCTCTTGTCCCTGCGCCGCGAACAACCTACCTTAGCATCTATGAATACGTCAACCGACCAACCCGTCCTCCAGGTCGAAAACCTGGATATCTTCTACGGCAATTTCCAGGCCGTCCGGAACGTCTCCTTCGAAGTCCGGCCCGGCGAGATCTTCGGCCTCCTCGGCCCCAACGGAGCCGGCAAGACCAGTACGCTCAGCGCCGCCGAAGGCCTGATCAAGGCAACCTCCGGTACCATCCGCGTCTCCGGCTACGATAATCGCCGCCAGCCCCTTTACGCCCGCGCCTCCATGGGCGTTCAGCTGCAAGCCACCAGCTTCCAGCCCGAGCTGACCGTCGGCGAGATCATCAGGCTTTACGCCGGCCTATATGGTGTCAGCCTCACGATCGATCAGATACGCCCAATCCTCGCCGACATCAAGTTGGCCGACCAGATCGACAAACGTTTCGGCCAGCTCTCCGGCGGCCAGCAACAACGCGTCTCGCTGGTTATCGCTACCATCCATAATCCTCCTCTCGTCCTCATGGACGAACCCACCACCGGTCTTGACCCGCAATCCCGCCGCCAGCTCTGGGTCAGGATCGAAGCCATGCGGGACAAAGGCCACGGCATCCTCCTGACCACCCACTCGATGGAAGAAGCCGAAGCCGTCTGCGATCGCATCGCCATCATCGACCACGGCCGCATCATCGCCACCGACGCGCCCCAGGCCATCATCGACAAGAACCGCGAACGTCCCGAAGTCATCGCCGCCTCCCGCCGCGGAAAAATTACCCTCGAAGACGTCTTCATCGGCCTGACTGGCGAAGAAGTCCGCGCCTAACCAATTTCAACTACCACCAACAAAACATTTCCCATGTCAACAACTTCTCCCGCACTGACCATCGACCGGCCCGCACCATTATCCGCCCCCCGCGTGCTGCCCTCCTCCCGGGACGTATTTATGTCTCTCTTCAAGGCCGATCTCACCACGGCATGGCGTAACCGCCGCGCATCCATGATGGTCATTCTCCTGCCGGTCATTATTGTCGTCGCGTGGAAAGGACTGATCGAAAAAGCCGGCGGAACATTCGTATTGTCAAGCGCCATGACTCTCGGCCTCAACGCCATCGGTCTGATGGGTTATTCCAACTCCATCGCCCGTGATCGCGAAAAAGATATTTTTCAGCGGCTTCGCGTAACGCCCTCCCCGAACTGGACGATTATGGGTAGCAGACTTAGCGTCCAATTGGTCATGATTACCCTTGTGTCAATAGTCGTCATGGTCGTAGGTTATCAATACGACCACATCGTTCTGACCCCGCTGGGTTACCTCGCAGGTCTTTTGATGGCAATCGTTGGGGGAGCCGTCTATCTTGCTCTTGGCCAGGCCATTGTCGGCAGGATCTCGAATCCCGAATCGGTTCAGGCTACCAGCCGTCTTATTTATATTGCCTTTATAATGATCGGAATATTCGGCTCCTTTAATATGCTGGGGGATTTCTTCAACAAACTAGCCAAATATACCCCCTATGGTACAGTGAATGCCATTGTCCGCGGTGGCCTCACGCCGTCTGCCTGGACCTCGGATACCACGATAAATCTCCTGGTAACCTTGGGCTATACCGCTGTGTTTGCCTTCCTTGGCATCAAGTGGTTCAAGTGGTCAACAAAACATTGATCTACATCGTCAGCTTCCCCCCAATCGTATAATACCGCCGCGGATCGGTCACATCGGAATTATGACTCATGACCAGGTCCCTGCCCTCGATGTAAAACTCTAGCACCTTCGTCCGCGCCATATGCAACTCGTAACCAAGGTAGACATTCGGTGTCGCAACCGAATTCAGCTTTCCCAAAAAACCCGCTGGCTCATTGAAATGATACAGTAGGTCCAGCCCCGCCGAAAAGTCGTTTACCCGTATCCGGTTGACCCATCCACCCGTCCATGACCAGGGACCCGGCGCCAGATCCCCCATCGGCGCGTTGTCAAGCGTGGTACTGTCTCCTATCTTCATCGTTGTCCGAAGCCCAGTCACATTAAGCCCGGTCCGCCAACTTGCACCCGCAGTCCCGACCACCTTGACCCGGATTTCCAGATGGTGCAGATCAGAGTACCATTCGGGGTAGACAATACCCTCCCAACCGGTGCTATATGTCTCTGTTCCAAGCCCAGCTGAAATCCGGTGTTCGAACTGGTAGCTTAGCTCCAGCCCGCCCCTTAACCCGCTATATCGGGCACCCGCCTCCCATGTCCAGAAGGTCGGCAATACCGGCGGCACATAATTCGGCGGCAGTAGCGGCGGCGATCCGTTTGAAGAGATAAACGTGCCTATAAAGATCGGCGGGAAGTTCCCCTGCGAGAAATCCTGCAGCGTATACGCTTGTGAGGAAGTTATCGTCCGGCTTGCGACCGACCCGAACAGCTTCAGGCTCTCTTCCTTTTCCGAATCCCCCAGCCGCAGCAGGTCGACCGTGGCCCCGGCGTAGGGATAAATCTGCTTCTCATTACCCGTCAGCGACTGCGTTCCAATATTGATCAACGCCCCACCCATGATTTCGATGGCCCGTTTATAAGTAACATCCACCCCCGGTGTCACCAGGAAAAAGTTGGTCTTTTCTCCAGTAGCCTCCTCTCCCTCTGCAAGATAATACGACGCACTGAGATTCAAAATCGGGAAAATACTCATCCCATTGATATTTCTCTCCACATACTGATCATTGATATGCTCGTACGAAAAGTTGATCGCCGGTTCGATCGTCCAACCCCCGGTTTTAAACCCAAACGCCAGATGGTCCCTGATCCACAAATGATAAGACGTAAAAACGTAAAGGTTTTCCTGAATGACGATCGAATCAGTAGCGCCGTCGCCAAACAGCTGCGTCTGATCCGTGGATAGCCGGGCATGGAGATAGGTTGCCTGCAGATCGTTGGTAAACCCCTTCGCCCATTCTCCCCGCCAATCGAGATGGGGAGTGAGATAATGTTGATAGCCACTCTCGTGGTAGCCGTATAACCTATCCTGCCCGGGTTGCGGATTCTCCAGACCGTTCAATTTCTGTGGGGTATAATTCATCGTCACCTCGATCTGATTGTGTACATCCGGTCTCCACTCCAAATATCCGTTTAGGCGCCAGCGCTGCCAATTAGGCGGAGTAACAACCGAGCTGCCACCGTCTTCATAGGGTATTGCATCCCGGATATAATTTGCGGACACGCCATAACTGATCGTTCCGGCATTCCGGTAAGCCCCCGCATAATAATTATGAAAGAGACGCATATGGGATGGACTTCCCTCCGCGATCAGTCCCGTCTGCGCCGCCACGGTAATGCCATGCGGACCCACCCCCCGTCTCGTCCGGATCAGGATCGTTTCCGATTGCCCGGGCGCCGTCGTGATCAACGCCGCCGCATGCTGCACAAGCACCACCTCTTCCACATCATAAATGCTAAAAGCATTCACATCCGCCACCGGATTGCCATCCACCACATACTGTACCGAAGTCGGCGTCGTATACGCCCCATACAACCACACGCTGATCGCATCACTCAGATTGATAAACGGCATTTTTTGCAGGTCTGCCCCTTTGATCGAGATCTGCTGGGTGAATTCTTTATTTAACGTGAGATAACCGGCGTCCAGATGAGTAGTGTCCTGCTGCGCCATCGAACGCTGCACGCCGGCACAGACAAGCAATAAGGCAGTTAGAGATACAATGGTTTGTTTCATGCAGAAGGTTTAGTCTCATAAAGATATAACTCTTTATCTGCATGAAACACCTCAATAAATGCGCGCGCAAATTCACTCCGGCACCTTCACATCCGTCGCCTGCCCGTCAATGACCGTTCCCCGAAAGACAACGCCCGCCAGCCGCCCGACGATATGCACCGGCTCCCATTGTGAGCCATCAATGACGGTGCCATCAAACAATACATGATATATCCCTTTGCTCGCATCCAGTTCTACCGCCCCCTTCGGGCGATCCCAGATATCCGCCGTCGTGCCGCTACCGACGATCGTATTGTCGACAATCGTGATCACCTCCCGGCTGCTGTCAAAGCCATACCCGGAAAAATCATTGGTCATCCGGATCGCCGACCCGCCAACACCGCCGAGAAACAGATTATGGTCGATCCGGTGCCCCCATCCCCCGAAGATCGCGGCCCCCGCAGCCCGCCAATTGTCCTCGACCGTATTATTCCGAAAAGTATCTTCCACGCAGGGCTGTCGCACCCCCGCCCCATTATTCGGCCAGACGGCCATCCCATCATCCCCGTTATTGCGGATACTGCAATTCTCGACGACCGATTGCGAAGTGCCCTGACTGAAGTTGACCCCATCCGCATAATTGTTGCGGACCCGGCAGCCCGCAATCACTAACCCGTGTGTAACCGGCACCGCACCGGGAGGATCATAACCAGCTATCCAGAAACCACATTCAAAATGCTCTACCCACAGATCATGAAGAGATGACCCCCAACCAAACGTTCCGGAAATGCCCTTGTATTGCTTGTATTTGCTTCGTGACATCCTTGCCCCGTCCTCCCTATATTGCAATCGGCTATTGTTGACCGTATTCAACGCGAAGTCCGCCAGCTCCACCCCGCTCACCCGCGCAACAATGCCCCCGTAATCTTGCCGGTTGGTTGAAAAATACAGCTGCGTATACCAGATACCTGCACCCCGGATCTTCAAACCGGTCCCCTCCAGATCCAATTTATCGCTGAGCAGATAACGCCCCGGCGGAATATAAACACTCTTGCCGCCAGCCATGGCCGCACGGATACAGGCATCGAACGCCGCCCAATCGTCCCCCTGATCATCCGGGACCGCCCCATAACTGGTGACGCTCAACGCCCCCGCCGTCGGCCCAATGACGGCCGGCAAGGGTTCGAGCTCAATAAAGTCAATGCCATACGAGATCGTATCCGCACTATCCTTTTGAAGCCGGATCGTATCCCCAGCCTGCACCGGCGTCTTAAGCCGAAAATGAACCTCGTCGAAACGCATGAACGTCTTTTCCTGCCGCGTTGGAAAGGGATCCGATACCCCGGTCCGGAAATACTGATAAGCCCAATAAGATGAAAGCGCCACGTCTTCCATTTTCCTGCCATTCACATACAACCCCAGGACGCCCTGCACTCCCGTCCCCGTCGCATTGTCCGGCAACGTGAAACGCAGATCGAAGCCCTGCGCCTCAGCCCGGATCGTCCACTCGATATTCGCACCCTCCGCCTTCAGACACACGTAGCGCCGCCCCGTCGCCTCAACGTCGGCCATCACACTCGCCCCCTTTACCCGCCCCGCCTCCGATCCATACCGGGTATACGGTAACCGCGCGCCACGCTCCTGCGCACCTGACGGAGCAGCCCATAACAACAAAAGAAAATAGCACCCGATTTTCATCCCCCAAAATAACAAGAGCACCTCCTAAGCGCCTAACTTTATCACAATTGTATAACAGTTTTCAGTGGTAAGGGCTTCTACCAAACAAGACAACAAATTAATAATCCATCAATTATACCTGTATTTTCCTTTTTATCATATATCCGCGATCCTCTTCTTAACAGTCTTTACCAAACCTTCGAACCCTTTCCTTCGTTTATTTACAGTAAAATAAGAACAGCCATGAAATATGTAGTCCTGTTGTCAGCCTCCCTCCTGATTCTCTACACGCTCCCCGCCTCAGCCCAGTCAAACAAATACCCCGATCCTCCTCAAGCTTCGCGAGACGCCAAATTCCCGATGACCTTTACCGATGCCCAATGGAAAGTGCGCCTGACGCCGGCACAATATTATATCCTCCGGCAGGCAGGTACCGAAAGAGCAGGCACCGGCAAATACGACCATTTTTTTCAGAAAGGCACCTACTATTCAGCGGCCTCCCTGCAACCGGTCTTCAGCTCTGACACCAAATTTGACAGCGGCACCGGCTGGCCCAGCTTCTATGCCCCCATCAACCCTGACGCCGTCCGCCTCGTGCTGGACCGTAGCGACGGTATGACCCGCTGGGAAGTGGTAGACAGCAAAACGGGCTCCCACCTCGGCCACGTATTTGACGACGGCCCCGCTCCCACCGGCAAGAGATATTGTATGAACTCCGCCGCATTGATCTTCGTCCCCGAAGGCGGTACACCCCCTGCCGACCCCAAAACATCCGCTAACTAATCAATTCTCTCAAAATGAAACGAATCCTCTCTACCTTTTCGGCGATCTTCTTCCTGCTAGCTTGCGGCAGACCTCAATCCAATATGAATATCCCCACCAAAGACCCCGGCCCGCCCTCCGCCAATGAGCAGATCGCCGATTTCTCCGAAGGCTGTTTCTGGCACTCTGAGATCGTCTTCAAAAGCCTGGTCGGCGTTCGGGATGCCGTATCAGGCTACGCCGGCGGCAATGACCTTCATCCGGATTATGAGAAAGTAGAGACCGGAACTACCGGCCACGCCGAAACGGTACAGGTATACTACGACCCTTCCAAAATCTCCTTCGCCACCCTCGTCGAAGCCTTCTTCGCCAGCGTCGACCCCACCCAGCTCAACCGCCAGGGAAATGATATCGGCACCCAATACCGCTCGATCATCTTCTATCGCAACGCCGACGAAAAGAAGATCATCGATGACGAGATCGCCAAACTCACCGCCGCCCACAAATTCTCGGGAAAGATCGTAACCGAAGTGAAACCCTTCCGAAGCTTCTACCCCGCCGAAGCCTACCACAAGGACTATATCAAAAACCACCCCGACAACCCCTATGTTCAAAACGTCTGCATTCCCGAATACATGGAATTCCGCAAAACATTCAAAGGACCCTTTAAACCGAATTCATAATCCCTTTTCCGGCTACTTCCCCCGCTTTCTTAAGCGTATTCTCATAGCAGGGTTATTTTTAAGCAATCTGGCCTGGTGATGTACCGTAAGAATACCGATCTTGTCCTTGTTGAAAACTTCATAAATAATCCTGTAGTGGCCGCATAAAAGTTGCCGAATGGGGGCGATTCCTAATTCCGGGACCACTCTTCCCTGGTAGGCGACCAGACTATTTCAGCCATTTTTTCAGCTTTTTCTTCGCTTCCGCCGTTGATGCACCTTTACCTTCCTTTATTTGCTGACGGCCCTCCTCGACCTTATTGAACAGTAAAATCCGGTCAAATAGCTGAGTTGTATCAAAATTGTCCGGCATATTCTTAACCACTGAGAGCACCTGTTTCTTTGTTAACATTGAATGTACTTTTAAGCTATAGCTACCACACAACGAATTTAAATCATTTCGTTGACAACACCAACCACCACCCTCCTTCAAAACCAAACATCAAAAACCTGGTTTTTTGATTTCAAAAAATAGTCTAAGACGAAACTTTCTTCGGAAAGATTCTCGGCATTGACGATCTGGTCATCTTCGAAGGCGCCTCCGTAAAAGGGCTCAAAAAGACCTTCCGCGAAGCCGTCGAAGCGGCCGCCCTCTTCGCTCTACGCAACAATATTTCCCTGAACGATTTTATTAAAACCGCCGTCAACTTCGCGCTAAAACACAAAGACGAACTCGACTTACACCGCCCCTTACCACCCAATCCCATAATCCAACCCATAATTACTACTCCCGCCCCACAAGGTCCCATGCTTGGCATCCAGAAAGATCGCATTCAGCGGCCCGCTGGTTCTTTCCCCATAGGTTGGCATATACCCCATCCGCAGCAGATCCTGCCGCACATATGGCGGGGTAATATTGTTCAACAGAATATGACCCGGCCGCGGTCTTCGGTCTGTCAGTTTCTCCCCGCCCAACGACAGCCACAACTGGTCGGTATTAATATTGGGCGCCTCCGTCGCCTCCTGTACCGTCATCCCGAAGTCTGCCACATTAAGGAAAAATTGCAGCAGGTTCTGGTCCTGCGTATCACCACCCTGTACGCTGAAACAGTATACCGGTTTGCTATCCTTCAACGCAAGCGTCGGAGTTAAAGTTACCCGCGGCCGCTTATGCGGCTCAACGACATTGAACGGATCAATGATGGAATCCAGCACAAAACTCTGCATTCGCTGACTCATCCCCACGCCGGTATGACCCGCGATCACCGACGGCGGCCATCCGCCACTCGGCGTTACCGAGACAACCCACCCATCCTTATCCGCCGTTTCAATACTCGTCGTGCCCCGCCATAACCTGTCGTGATACTGATCCTCGTCCACTGCGGCCACATCTCCCGCCAGCAGCCCTACTCCACTATTCATCGACCCGCTCGTCGAAGGCACGGCCCGACCCGGCGCCCCGCCGGACGAAATCATCGCCGCCCGCTGCCTGAGCAAATCCCCAAACGGATTCGTCCGGCCCTCAAACGGATACGGATCACCCGGCCCGATCGTCGGATCATTGTGATCCGGCTGGATCAACGCAGCCCTGGCCTTCGCATATTCTTTACTCAGCAACCCTTTCATTGGCTGCCCGCTATTCACATACGGATCACCGTAATAGAAGTCCCGGTCCGCAAACGCCAGGCTCATCGCCTGATATACCGTATTGATATAGCGCGCGCTATTGTACCCCATCGCCTTCAGATCGAAATTCTCCAGAATGTTCAGCGCCTGCAGCATCATCGGACCCTGTGTCCATTGCTGTAGCTTGTAGACCTCATACCCCCGGTAATTGACATGCAGCGGCTCCTCCTCAATCGGTTTCCAGGCAGCCAAATCCTGCATAGTGATCAACCCGCCCTGCTCCTGGCAGCCGCGAACGAATTCCTGCGCGATATCGCCTTTATAAAACCGGTCCATCGCCGCATAGATCGCTTCTTTCCGTGTCTTTTTATGCTTTAACGCATCCTGTTCCGCCTCCACCATCTTGGTCAGCGTCTCCAGCAGGTCCTTCTGCACAAAAATCTCACCGGGTTCCGGCGCTTCCCGCTTCTCCCCAAGATGTGGCAGGAACAAGGCCTTGCTGTATGGCCATTGCTTCAGCCACCGCTTGCTGGATTCGAACATATTGGCGACCTGCGCATCGATAGCTAAACCCTTCGCCATCTCCATCGCGGGAGCCAGCACTTCTTTGAGCGACATGGTCCCATATTCGGCCAGCATGTAACAAAGTCCGCCCGGCGTTCCGGGGGTCACCGCTGCCAACGGTCCATATTCCGGCGGAAAATCATACCCCTTGCTTTTGAAAAAGGCCGGCGTGGCTCCCGTCGGCGCCCAGCCAAGCGCGTTGATCGCAATCACTTTCCCGGTATGCGGATTGTAGATCAGCACCTGCGTCTCCCCGCCCCAGGTTAACACAATATGCATCGTACAAACCGCTGCCAGCGTCGCACAAGCGGCATCGATGGCATTTCCGCCCTGCTGAAAGATCTGTGCGCCGGCTTCCGCCGCCAGGGGCCTGCCCGTAACCACCATCCAATGATTACCATGCAAAGGCGGTTTTTCGGTCCGCTGCGCTATAGCCCCTGAAACTCCCGATACCATCAGGAAAATCGAAAAAAATATCTTTTTACTTGCCTCCGTCCACATCGTGTAAGAATTTTATAAGTCCCGGAAAATAATGTTCCTGATCATCCCACATATCACAGTGACTGCCATTCGGGCAGTACAGATAGGTACCATGCTGCACCTGCTTGCTCATCCATTCCATATATTTTGGATCCATCGTATCGAATTCGCCTCCGATCGTCAACGTCGGCACCTTGATCTGCGCCAGGTCCTTCGACCGGTCCCATTTGATCAGCCTTCCTCCCGTCTTGAACTCGCTCGGCCCCTGCATGCTCACATAGATCCCCTTGCTCAGATGCTTAAATCCCCGCAGTACCGGATCAGGCCACGGCACCACCCGGCACAAATGCTGATTGTAATATTCATTGACCATCAGCGTCTCATAAACCGGATCATCATACTGCCCCTTAGCTTCATACGCCTGCAGCGAATCCACCAGCGTTTTCCGCATCTTCGACCGTAGCACCCCGTTATACTTCTCATATTCGGGCATGCTCGCCATCATATTCGAAATGATCAACCCCTTCAGATTGTCCTGGTATTTCAACGCATACTCCATCGCCAGGATACCGCCCCAGGAATGCCCCAGCAAATAGAAATTATCCTTATTCAACCCCAGCGCCTGCCGCACCTGCTCCACCTCTTCAACAAAATGTTCCGGGGTCCAAAGACTACTGTCATTCGGCTGGTCACTGTAGAAGGACTCCAGCTGATCATAATAGATGAATTCTATTCCCTCCGGCGCCAGGAAATTCTCCATACACTCGAAGAATTCATGCGTGCCGCCCGGCCCCCCATGCAGCAACAGGACCTTGATCCGCGGATTGTACCCGAACCGCTTTGTCCATACATGAAATTTACCCTTGGGAGTATTGATCTCCACTAACTTTATATTTCCGGTCTGCACCCCGGAGTCCTGCCTGACGAAATAATCGGCCGGCGCCGGGCCTGCCGCCCCCGAACCTGCGCCCGAACTCGTTGCCGCCGATCCCGTTGCCGCAGGCGGCCCATCACAACCTGCCAACACCCACAATCCCAGAATGACGAATAACAATCTCATAAGCAATTTATTTGTAAGTTTAAGATACGATAAAATCAGCACCATGAAATATATCCTCGTCCTCTTCCTCGCAATCACCACGTCGGTAACCGCCCAACAACCCCCCCCGACCACCTACCCTAACCAAACCGAAGGAGATTTCAAGATAAAAAACTTCCCCTTTCAAAGCGGTGAGACCAACCTTCCCGAGCTGAACATCCATTATATCACCCTCGGCCAGCCCGTCAAAGACAACAACGGCAAAGTCACTAACGCCGTCCTTATCATGCACGGTACCACCGGCAGCGGAAATAACTTCCTCTCGTCGCTCTTCGCCGGCAACCTTTTTGGGCCGGGTCAGCTCCTTGATGCCGGCAAATACTACATCATCCTGCCCGACGGCATCGGCCACGGTCATTCCAGCAAGCCCAGCGACGGCCTCCACATGCGCTTCCCCAAATATACCTATGACGATATGGTCCTCGCAGACTATCGCCTCCTTACCGAACACCTTGGCGTCAACCACCTCCGCCTTTGTATGGGCACCTCCATGGGCGCCATGCACACCTGGGTCTGGGGTTATACCTACCCCGATTTCATGGACGCCCTCATGCCCCTCGCCAGCCTGCCCGTTGCCATCGCCGGCCGTAACCGCATTTTGCGCAAAATGGCCATCGAATCCATCGAATCAGACCCTGCCTGGAAAAACGGCGAGTATACCAGCGCGCCCGAACAAGGCCTGCGCGGCGCCTACGGCCCCTTCTTCTTCATGACCAGTAGCCCCTGGCACCTCCAGCAACGCGCTCCCACCCGCGAAGCCGCCGAGAAATTACTGGATAACGGCGTCGCCGCCTTCATTAAGAATACGGACGCCAACGATTTCATCTACGCCTTCGACGCCTCCCGCAACTATGACCCCTCTCCAAACCTTGGTAAAATAAAAGCCCCCCTCTTCGCCATCAATTCCGCCGACGACGAAGTCAACCCGCCCGAACTGGGAATCATGGAAACCGAAATAAAAAAGGTGACAAAAGGAAGATACATCCTGCTGCCCTGGTCCGAAAAGACCTCCGGCCACGGCACCCACTCCAACCCCACCATCTGGGGCGACTTCCTGAAAGAATTGCTGACCCTCACCGCGCCCGCACATTAGCGTGCGCCTGACCATCAATTCGGCGGCCCATTAAGCTCGACAACGGCAAAACCCAGCCGGTTAAACCGCTGATACGGGATCACAATCTGATCCTTCGCCACCTGCCGCGACCGCTGAAAATCCAACGGCGCCTTGAGGCCCCAGAACATTACCCCCTGGTCCGTTACTAGCTGCCCCTTGCGGTTCAATACCGTAGAAGCGGCATAAAGCTGATCACTCTTCACAAAACTATTATATAAACAGAATAGCTTGTCCTGCAGCGGCACGATCAAATACGAAAGATTGGGCGAGTTCAGCTCCGTGATCTGCTCCTCGCTGATCAACCCGCTCCAGGTACTATCCCCTCGCATCGAAGGAAAATAATACAGGCTGAGATCCCCCCGGTCATGATACGGAATATTGATCGGCGACGGATACCGCGCATACCCATAATGCGGCGGCGGCGCCTTCACTTTGTTTGACGACGGCCCCGAATCCGGATTCGGAATATTGTTTTCCGCAAACATGACCATCGGGTCCCACCCTTCATCCAATGACATATCGTCGATCGGTTCCTCGAATACCCGCCCGTATTCCTTTAATAACAGGAAGCCCCCGTCCGGCATCGCCATGAAATTCTCTTTCACCAGGTTGTTGTTCCGCACCTTCCCCTGCCCCAGGGTCGTCAGGCGGAACGTCGTATCGAAGTCGAACTGCCGCAGCCCCATCGAATAATGTACGATCCGAACATTCTTTAACGGCGCATAATGGAAATCAGACAAAACCCCCGCAACCGCCTCACCATGGACATTGTCGATCGACAGACTGATGTCCTCCGTCATCGCGATATTCGGCAGCCAGATCTCCTCATAACGGAACCCTGTATCCGCGCCGGCAAAATGAGAAAGCAGATAGTTGTTATTGGTCCGCGAAGGCGACACCATCAGCCATTCCCCGTTATTCGCCAGCTTTACTGTCCCCTGATCATAGTCCTCAAGGGGATACCCGATATAGTCATCCTGGATCATCGGCTGTGTCAGGAATGGATGATTATACACCCTCGACGACAGGATCCCCCAGTCAGAATTAAATAGGATCGCATGGATCTTCGGCGCACCCCCCGCAATAAACTCGAACCCCAGCATCAGGGTCAGGCTCCGGTCATCCGAACGCACCAACAGGAAACTGTTCCCCGGCTCATTAATAGGCATGGACCCTACCTTCCTCCCATTCCCCATCGCCTGCCCGTCCGGCATATATCGCTGCACCCAAAAATCCACCTGGCGATTGGCATTCTCCGACAGATACAACTGATCGAAATGATCGGAATTAAGGATGAGGTATTCCTTCAACTCAGCGCCCGGACAAGAGAAATGGCTAATCTCATTGACCGCCTTCATCCGGAAATCATAGATCATAAACGAACGCTCCTCCACCGGCCCCGTGTCATGCTTCATCGGCCTTTGCCGGCTGACCATATTGATCCAATAGTATTGCCCGATTTTCCCCAACATCTCTTCACGGATCGTGAACCGGTCACTATAAGGTTCACAGAAGGTGACCTCCTGGGCACTCAACCGATACCCGGACAAGAGCAGCAGGACACCCAAGCATGCCAACTTCCTTGGTCCCATAGAACAGCCTTTTAGTTTTATGACTATAGAAAAGAATGAACGTTATTTTTTCAAGTGCGGTTTGCCGCCCTTCTTTAAGTTACGATTATTTATAACATAATTCAGGGTACCAAATTCCACACCATTCTTACCCGCCGTTCCATGCATGGGAAAAAATTTCCAGCGGTGGGAGCAAAATCGCTTTCCGGCGTCTTAGCCGGCACGCGGGGCAATTCACAGGTCAACATGCAACATAATGATATTCAATTATTTACATAATTATTCCGACATTCCGACACGATTCACCCCCTTCCGGCACGTACCTTGCCTTATACACTTTGGTTTTTCATAGGATATTGGATTTAAAAACGGGGCTGGATTTCTATCCTGGCCCTTTTTTTTTAACTTAGCGTCACCCAACAACCACAACCCCCTGCATGCGAATTGCGCTATCCATTATCCTATTGTTCGTCTTTGCCCTGCCTGCGTTCCCGCATCCCAACGTCTACACCGGCGCCTTTCCCGATTGGCTCATAGCCATTCATCCCGACCTTAACCGCAAGCCTTCCCCCGATGAGATCAGCGACGGTTACTATTTTGAACTTCGGGATAAGCAGATCAACCTCCTCCGGAGCACCGAATACACCCACTTCATTAAATATATTGTAAACGCGACCGGCGTTCAGGGCGAATCTGAAGTTTCTGTCACGTTCTCGCCGCAATTCCAGCAGGTCGTTTTCCACCGCGTTTGCATCCTGCGTGACGGCGCCACGCTCGAACAACTCCAGCCCTCCCGGATCAAGGTTGTCCAGGAAGAAACCGACGCCAAAGATTTTGAATACAACGGCCTCCGTCGCGCTTTCATCACCCTTACCGATGTCCGGATCGGAGACCGGATCGAAGTAGCCTACTCCGTTATTGGTTTCAACCCCGTATTCGGGAAGAAATTTGCGGCTCAACATTATTTCACCCGTTCCACGGCCGTCTGCAACTATTTCCACACGATCATCAGCAGCCCCGACCGGCCGCTCCATATTATTACCGCAAACGACGCGCCCGCGCCCGAAGAACAGCACGACAGGAATACCCTCGTCTACCGCTGGATCAATCCGCCATTGAAAGACGATAACGAAAACGACAATGCCCCCTCCTGGTTCAACACCCTGCCGTTCGTCAGCATTACCGAATACAAAGATTGGCGGCAGGTCGTCGACTGGGGCCTCAACACGTTCAATCACTACCAGTTTAATCTGCCGCCCGCACTGCTTCACAAGATCGCGGAATGGCAAAAGACCGCCGCCGGCAACAAGGACGTTTTCGCCAACCTCGCTGCCCGGTTCGTTCAAAACGATATCCGCTACCTCGGGCTGGAGATCGGCGAGAATACCCACCGGCCACACCCGCCCGCTGATGTCTTTACCAGCCGCTTTGGGGACTGTAAGGATAAATCCCTGCTGCTTGCCGTCATCCTCCGGCACGAAGGCATCCCGGCCTATGCTACCCTGATCAACACCACCGAAGGCCGCAATCTGAACAGCGTGGCGCCCTCCCCGCATATTTTCGATCATACCATCGTCGCCATCCAGCGGTCCGGCAGCGGGTGGCTCTATGTCGATCCTACCATGTCCGCCCAGCGCGGCGAGCTGACCGATCTTTATATCCCCAACTACGGATACACGCTTATCCTCCGCGATGGCGAAGACAGTCTGCGTCCCGTACCTGCCGGGAAAAACTATAACTATGTCATCCGGGAAGACCTGAGTGCGCGATTCTACGATACCTCCCGCTTCACCGTCACGACCACCTACACCGGCGGCGCCGCCGACAAGACCAGAAGCCAGTTCGAAGAACAGAGCCGGAAGGATATCGAAGACAGTTATGTCAAATATTACGCCGGCTGGCTTTCCGGAATTCTGCGGGATCGTCCCATCGACTATTCCGACGACAGTCTCAAGAATGAGTTGACCATCAAAGAATATTATAACATCCCCAATCTTTGGACGATCGATAAGCAAGGTAAACGCTCTTTCGACTTTGTTGTCCGGATGATCCGGGACTACCTCCCCGATATCCCCAAAACCCGCACCGCAGCCCCCCTTTCCCTCACCTACCCCCTACAGGTCCGCTATACCCTCCACCTGACACTCCCGGAAGAATGGGACTTCGACTCTGGCCCACTTCATATCCGGAATAAAGCGTATCAGTTTGACTTTACCCGGGAGCTCAACGGGAGGGAAATGACCCTGGATTATTCGCTGACCACCTTCACCGACCATATCGACGCAGCGGACATCCGCCAATACAAAGACGACTACAACGAGATGGACGACCGCGTCTCCTTTTCCCTCTACAAAGAAAGGGATGCCGTCGCACCCGCCCTCGATCCGCCACCCGCACAACCTCTCACCCACCCCTTCCAACCCTGCTGGCCCGCGATCTGGCTCAGTTTCTTCTATACCCTCCTCGCCTCCCGCCTGTTCATCTATCTGAACACCCGCAGCATGGACACCTTGTACGCTCCCGGTTCCGGCTACCCGATTGGCGGCTGGATCCTCGTCCTCGGTCTCTTCATCGGCGCCGGCCTCCTGCTCGATGCTTACCAGTTCTTCAGCGCCAACTATTATAGCCGCGCTAATTGGTTCGCCTGGTCCAACGCCGGCGGAACGGGCATGCAATTCCTCTATCTTGGCCAGCTCGTGATCCAATTGAATTTTATTGCGGGCGCCTGCGCCGTCTTATTCTGGTTCCTCCGAAGACGGGATATCTTCCCCCGGATGTTTGTCTGGTATGTCGTCATCGTCCTCAGCGGCCGTCTCGGCCTCGTCGCCCTCTTCTATACCATACCCACGCCCCCCGCACTGAGCGCCTATCGGGCCGACCTGCCCTGGGCCGCGGTCCGCACCAGCGTCTACGCCGTCATCTGGGTGACCTACGTGCTGCTCTCCCGTCAGGTAAAAAGCACCTTCCTCGAGCCCTATAGGTAAAACCCCGACACCTTACGGCGCCAGGGCTCTCTCAAATAGGAATAATTTATTCCTTGACTAAATACCCCCATATCCCATCCGCCTGATTATTCGGGCCCGACGTGAAGAACAACCATTGCGGATTGATCGAAGTCGCCGTTGTCGGCGCAAAACTCAACGCCCACAACCCAGGAATAGTAATCACCCGGTTATGCGACTGGAGCTGGCCCAACCATACCCCGTCAATCGTATAGACATTGATATGCCCGTCCCCAAAATTCCCGACCAGGATCACCGACGTCGAAATATCGAATTTACCCGACCCGGCCGTTGAATCTTCACCCTTCTTCATATCCTCCGGATGCAGAAATCCTGCCGGAGGCATGACGACACCCCAGGGAGAATTTAACCAGCCGCGAGATGCCAGCCGCTTTACCCATGCCCCTGCTGTGGTATAAATATCCACAAAACCTTCCCCCGCACCAACAGCCTGTCCCCCGTTAGAGGCTACCTTCGCATACGTCACCACCAGCCAGCCGCCCACCGATTGAATATTGAAATTGTGATACCCCTTCGGGATATTCGGATCATTAAAAGGCATCCAGGTGACCGGATTCCAGGCCGTGTCCCACACCTCGATCATACCGCTCTTGAAATTCGCGGCATACAGGAAATTCGCCCCTCCGCTGTTGGCTAATGCCAGGCCCGTATACGAAGCCGTCTGCCAGTTATTGGCAACCCGGAATGCATTGTTCCCCGCACCCCCGTTCCAGGCGGAGATCACGCCGTCGCCGCCGTCAAAGATGAACGAGGCCGTAGCTTTGTCTGGCAATAGGAATCCCTTGGTTGAATTGAACACAATGCCGATCGGCGCTCCCCCTACCGAATCCGTAGGCGACGGGATACCTATCGCAGCACGCGGTTTCGACGGCGTAACGGTATACAATTCACTGACACCCCCCACCGTGGAATTCGGCCAGGCAATCCCGCTCGGCGCCCAGGCCAGGCCCCACGCATCCTTTAAAGTCGGGTCAACCAATGCAGGATCGTAGCTCGATTTATTCGCTACCAGGTTGACCTCCTCAAAATTTTTCAGATCCTGCTCGATAATGCCCGCTTTCCGGCATCCCGCTGCCAGGACCATGCATACGGCAATCAGTTTAATTTTTTTCATCATTAAAGTTTTTAAAATGAATGGGTGGTACAGCCGGCCGGCTCTACGGAGAAGTCCCGCGTATGGCGGGGCAATAGTGGCAAACGAAGATTTATGAGCGGGAGTTGCCTATGGTTTTCACCACGCCCCGGAAGAATCCGGCAGACTCGGCGACACCCGGCATTGGATCATTCATATCCATTTCATGCTCAATACTGCAGACACCTGTATAGCGATTCCTGATCAATGCCGTTAACAATCCGGGAATATCAAGCACACCCCGACCCAGCTCGATCGCCTGCGCTTCCCGACTGATCACTTTCAGATCTTTGATGTGCAGGTCGAAGATCCTCGGTCCATAATCATTCACCACTTTCACGATATCCGCACCGGCCCTCGCCGCATGCCCGATATCCAAACACAATCCGATCCGTTCATCCAAGCGGTTGATATGGTCATAGACATCCACCGGCGATGGATATAACTTGTCCTCCGGCCCGTGATTGTGGATCGCTATACGAATACCACTGGCCTTCACCTGCTGCTCCACATGCGGCAACAGCTCGGGATTCGGCGCGGCAATGATCAGCCCAACTCCCAGTGTCTGCGCATACCCAAACGCCCGGTCCACTTCCGCAGCCGTCTTCATATAGATCACTCCCGCCGCATAGATGCGGATGCCCGCGTCCTGAAATTTGCCCTTCACTGCATGGATGGTATCCGGCGGACTGTCTAACGGTAAATAAAAATCCTTGATGGATAGATTACTGACCCCCACCCGCTTCATCATCGCGATCGCCCCGTCCAACGGGACATGCAGGAACGTGTATCCGGCAATCCCGAGTTGCAGCGTATCCAACGGCAGGACGTTCGCGCCCGCAAAGCGCCGCGCACCCGCCACCGACAATCCCATCATCCCCATACCCGCACTCTGTAAGAATTTTCTCCGAGAAGCCATATCGATCAATTTAATACCCCGAATATAAAAAAAGATCAGTCACGAATCGCGACCGATCTTTCAAAAGAATTTTCCCCAGATTCTACCTTCTGTGATGTTCCGGTTCACGCGGCGCAGGGTGCGGAGCCGGATGCGGCGCAGGCCGTGCCGGAGCAGTATGATGAACCTGCGGCTGTGGATGATTTACCGGCGCCGGATTGCTGTGTGCCGGTGGCGTCACATTATGATGTACCGGTGGCGCCGCATCATGATGAACCGCCGGAGCGGGATTATGATGCACCGCTGGCGCATGCGTAGCCGCCGGAGCCACACTGTGGCTCGGCACATTATTCACAGGTCTGTTCGAAGCCGTCGCACGTGCAAGCCCTGCCGTCGTATTTGCGGGATGATATGCCGTAGGCCGCGATACCGCCATAGAGGCAGGCCGCCCATGATTCACCGTCGCAAATTGATTCCGGTCGATGCTGGCATTATGCTGATGGGACATCTGCGAAGCAGTCGCCTGCACATGCTGTTCACGTGCTGCCGTCTCTTCAGCCGGACCAGGCCGCGCGGTGACCCCGCCAGGCCCGCCATTAAAGCTGACCCGGTTGACCGTCGTATTGTTGACGACCGTGCGGTCAATATAGGTGTTGTGAACGATGGTAGTATTGACATTGACAACAGCCGTATTATACCGGAAATGACCACCTACCCAATTGCCGCCGGCAAAACCCGAACCATAATACCCGCATCCGTAATTGACACCGCCATAGAAGCCGATATGCTGCCCCCAATAACCGGCATTCCAGGCATATACCCCGCCAACATAACCCCAGTATCCGGGCGTCCAAAGGAAGCCGACCTGGGGCGGTTCAGCCCAATAACCAGGCACCCAATAATATCCATAATCATTATCATAAGCCCAGTATCCCGGAACCCAAAGATAACCGTCAACAGGGCAGACCGGCTGCGTATATACAGGAATGACAGGTGGCCCGACATGAATGCTGATGCCCACACTGAATACCTGCGCATCAGCCCGTTTAACGGCCAGACTACTGGCGGCTAAAATTAAAATGAGTGAAACGATAGTCTTCTTCATAAATTTGGTGTTGTGCTGATTGACTAATTTCATATCTGCTTATCTATTGCAAGATTGCAGCCAAAGCGTAATAAAAAAACCGCATAGCTTGCAAAACGTTTGTTAAACCCGTTTACATCCAGCATTTTAAGAATATGATTATCAAACATTTGCCCCGTCTCGTCACCATGTCATCCTTCTTTGCCGCAATGCTTGTCAATGCCGCTTTTGGGCAAAAAGTTCTACGCGTCGGGGTAGCCGGGCTCACGCATGACCATGTGCACAATATCATGCACCAGTTCAGGAACGGTCAGGTCATCATCGCCGGGATCGCGGAATCAGACCCGCAGTTGATCGCCCGCTATAAAAAATCGGATCAGTTGCCCGACAGTCTTTTCTATAACACATTGTCCGACCTCATCGACCATACGCACCCCGACGCCGTACTGGCTTACAACGCCATCTCCGAACACCTCGGCGTCGTAGAGACCTGCGCACCCAAAGGCATCTCCGTCATGGTCGAGAAACCGCTCGCGACAACAGTCCGCGACGCCGATCGCATCGCCGCTCTCGCCAAACAATACCATATCCAGGTCCTCACCAACTACGAGACCACCTGGTACAATACCAACCAGCAGATTTTTGAAATCGTAAATGAACAGCACGCCATCGGCGATGTCCGCAAAATGGTCGTCCATGATGGCCACCAGGGCCCCAAAGAGATCGGCTGCTCCCCCGACTTCCTCAACTGGCTGACCGACCCTGTAAAGAACGGCGGCGGCGCCATCCGTGACTTCGGCTGCTATGGCGCCAATCTCATGACCTGGCTCATGCACGGCCAGGCACCCATCGCCGTCACCGCAGTCACCCATCGGATCAAACCTGACCTGTATCCCAAGGTCGACGACGACGCCACCATCCTGCTCGAATATCCGGCGGCCACCGGCATCATCGAGGCCTCCTGGAACTGGCCTTTCGGAATAAAGGATTGGGAAGTGTTCGGCGCCACCGGATACCTGCATGCGCTGAACGATAAAGTGTTGGAAGAAAGAATGAAGCAATCCTATGACAGCATCCCGGTCCACCCCGCCACCTATCACGATAATATTAGCTACCTCGCAGACGTCCTTAGCGGGAAGACAGACCCCGCCGCTGACCTCTCCTCCCTGCCCAATAACCTGATCGTTGTCCGCATCCTCGAAGCGGCCTCCCGCTCCGCCAGCGAAGGCAAGCGGATTACCCTATGACCTCAACGCACGCATCAATTGCAAAGCGGGCTCCCTATACCGTGAATAGCCACGCGAAATATTCTGTGTCAACTCTATCGCCTTGCTGCGCGCCTCTGTCGGATCCGCATCCTTCCTTTTCAGCCACGCCAGCGCCAGATACCACTCTGCAGTCTCATACAGAATATCCCCTGGCTTCGTTCTGCGCACCACCGCTTCCAGTTCGGCCACCGCATTCGGAGCATCCCCGGTCGCCAGCGACGAAAGACCCACATAGAGCCGCATATAAACTCTGATCAACACGGCGCGTCGCCCTCTCCCCAATGCCGGGGAATCTCCTTTCGCCAGCACCGCCGCGTAATTCTCCTTCCGGTAATCCTGATAATACTGCCTCAATTCTATCGGGTCATCCCCGCGTTTATATGGCTTATATAAGTTCGCAAACAGACTATCCCCGATTACCCCCACTCCTCCTCCCTTCCTGGCCGAATCCGCCGGACTTGCCGTTGTGGCCGGCCGAATGCCACCCGTCTGCGACATCACCGAATCTACCCGGGTTCCCTTTTTCGCAGCCCCACTATCAGCCGCTATCGCCGCAACGGTCTTATCCCACAAGTCCTGATGCCTGCTTAATATAAACATGACCACCCCCGCAATGATCAGCAGCAGCAGCGTTATCGCGACTATCCAGCCGCTTCCCAGGAATCCTGCCCGCGCACGCTTCGGCTCATGCGGCCAGCCCGCCTCCCCCTCCTCCGCTGGCGCCTCACTGACCTCCGGCGCTGACACCTCCTTAACCAATGGCTCGGGCGCAGCCACTGACTCAGGCCCCCACGCCACCTCCGACTCCGGCGTCACCACCTCCGACTCCGGCGTCACCACCTCCGGCTCCGGCGTCACCACCTCCGGCTCCGGCGTCACCACATACTCCGGTTCCGGCGTTACCTCATGTACCGACTCCGCCGCCCCGCCTCCAGCCGAACCCGCCCTGTTCATCAGCGCATCCACATACTGTAACCGAAGCTCATCATCCTCACTCAGGCGCCGCTTGAAAGCCTCTCTCTCTTCCGGCGAGAGTCTGTTTTCCAGATATGCCGCAATCCGCGACGCATTTTCGTTTTGGTAATCACTCATAAATTTTTAGTTTTTATCCCCGGTCTAAGTTAATTCAAAAAATAATGTATCTTCGCCCCGACCCGTCTCCATCGGATGGACCCTGCATCCATCGCATGTATTAGCTGCCCCTGTCTCGCAAATTTGCGTGTAAACCTAATATAATAATCAAAACCTGTGTACATGAAAAAATCAGCTTCTTTTAGCATTGCTCTCGTGGTCATCTCCCTTTTCTCAGCTGTCCGCGTTCATGCCCAGGCATTCGAAGCCGGTACCAATGTGGTCAGCGCCGGTATCGGTCTCGGTAGCGCCCTGGCCAGCGGCTATACTTATGGCACTCAAAGCCCCGGAATCAGTGTTGCCTTCGACCGCGGTATCTGGGAAGCAGGCCCCGGCGTCATTAGCCTCGGTGGCTATTTGGGCTTCAAGACCTTCAAATACGGATATTCCGACGCCGGCTATGTCTACAGCGAAAAGTGGACCTACTCCATCTTCGGCGTCCGCGGCGCCTACCACTTCACCGGCCTCAACGTCGATAACCTTGATCTCTATGCCGGCGTCATGATCGCCTATGACAACCTCAACTTCTCCTACAGCGACAACTCCGGCAATTCCGGCGGCGGCAATATCGGCAGCTACAACAGCGGTCTCGGCCTTTCCGTCTTCGCCGGCGCCCGCTATTATTTCGCCGGTAACCTCGGCGTATACGGCGAACTCGGTTATGGAGTCGATATTCTCGGCATCGGCCTTTCCTATAAATTCTAACTCCCCAGCATACGACGGCGAAGCAGGATCATCAACCTGCTTCGCTTTTTTATCACATTAGCACGTCCGTTACAAAAGACGGCGCCACCCGTTTCGTCGTGGCCTGCTCAAAACAATACGCCATCCCCAGTAAGGTCGGCTCGTTGTACGGTCCCGCAATAAAAGAAAACCCAACCGGTAATCCATGTACCGCCCCCATCGGCACCGTAATATGCGGATACCCGGCCATCGCCGCCGGCGACGAAAAAGAAAACCCTGTATCATAATCCCCGTTGATCAGATCAATACAACAGGCCAGTCCGTTAGTGGGTGAACAGATCGCGTCTAATTGATGGTCCTTCATCAACCGGTCGATATAACCCTTCGCGCTCGTGCTCCGCCGAAGCGCCGCCTTGTATTCCTCGCTGCCCAATCCACCCACCGCCTGACTGGTTTCTAATGTCTCCTGCTGAAAATAGGGCATCGCCGTATCCGCATGCTGCTTGTTGAACGCAATGATATCCGCCAGACTCTTCGGCAACCCCACACCCGTTCCCCCCAAATACTTATTCAACCCATCTTTAAACTCGTATTGCAGCACAACAAACTCATCTTTCCCCAACGGACCAATATATTTCATTAATTCAACCTCTACCACCGTAGCTCCCTGCGCCTTCAACGTCGCAATCGCCGCATTGTATAAAGCCACCACCCCTTCATGCCCCTTTAGATAGGACTTTTCGACCCCGATCCGCTTGCCGCTTAAACCCCGCAGATCAAGGAACTTCGTGTAGTCACCGGGAGCATGCCCGGCACTTCCCTTCGTAACCGGATCTTTTTCATCGACGCCCGTCAGCGCACCAAGCAGGATCGCGGCATCCCGCACCGTCCTGGCCATCGGTCCCGCCGTATCCTGCGTCGCAGAGATCGGGATAATGCCACTCCGCGATAACAACCCGACTGTCGGCTTGATCCCCACCAACCCATTCACCGAACTCGGCGAAACGACAGACCCATCCGTCTCGGTCCCGATCGCTACAGTACAAAGATTCGCCGAAGCCGCCGACCCCGACCCCGCGCTCGAACCCGATGGATTACGATCAAGGATATACGGACATTTGGTCTGCCGGCCCCGGCTGCTCCAGCCGCTCGTGCTCCGTGTCGACCGGAAATTCGCCCACTCGCTCAAATTCGTTTTACCCAGCAGCACCGCCCCTGCTTTCCTCAGCTGGGCTATTATAAAGGCATCCTGCGCCGCCCGGTGACCAACCAGCGCCAACGACCCTGCCGTCGTCATCATCTTGTCCCCGGTATCGATATTGTCCTTCACCAGTACCGGTATCCCATGCATCGGCCCCCGAATGGTCCCCGCCTTCCGCTCCTTATCCAGCTGATCGGCAATCGCCAGCGCATCCGGATTGACCTCGATGACCGCATGCAGCCCCGGTCCCGCCTTGTCGATCTGTTCGATCCGCTTCAAATACTGCTCGGCAATGGAACGCGCCGTATACACGCCTTGCTGCATCTTCTGCTGCAAGACATCGATCGTTGCCTCATTCAGCGCAAACTCGGCCGGCGCAGCGGCAGCAGCCGTCCCACCCGCGGGCACCGCAGCCGCAGCCGTATCGGTACCTTTGGACCCGCCTGGCGAACTACAACCCGCCGCAGCAAGCGTCGCCAGTGATAATCCCGTTATTGAAGAGTTCTTTAGAAAGTTCCTCCTGTCCATAAGCAATCCGATTTAGGTTTCCGAATATACCTAAAATCCCGATTACCCAACCCTTACTTGCTTACAAACTCTTTGCTTAGTTCATCATACAAATAAAGAAGCGAATTGGCCTTTCCATCCTTTTCAAAAATTCGCTCCCACGTATTCAACGGCTCCCAGATGCAAGTCCCCTTTCCCTTCCCCCCGGGAATCGAAAACGCAATGTCATTCACCTCCTGCTTGCGCTGCGTATATTCCACTACAATGACATCCTTCCCATACTGCCGCGCCAGATCATCCACATTATATCTCAGATCGGCCAGCGTACCATGCCACTTCGGATAGTAGGACAGCCCGATGACGTCAAACGGCACCTTCCGCTCCAGCATATTGTCCAGGAAAAAATGTGATTCGTCATTCTGGCCGCCGAGCGCAATATGCAGCATGATCGGACACCCCGGATCCACCAGCTTCACTCCAAGTATCCCCGCATAGACCAGCTTCGCCAGGCTGTCCGGATGCCGGATGCTTCCCTCCGGCCAAACCATCCCGTGATTGATCTCATTCCCGACCTGCACCATGTCCGGGAGTACTCCCGCCGCCTTCAGGGAATCCATAACCATCTTCGTATAATCAAAGACCGATTGCCGTAGCTGAGCGAAATCCTTTCCCCGCCATGCCGCCGGCTTGAATTGCTTGCCCGGGTCCGCCCAATAGTCACTGTAGTGAAAATCCAGCAGAAACCCCATCCTCAACGCCTTTACCCGCTTCGCCATCTGGATCGTATGCGTTAGATCACAGAAACCCTTCCCGGGCGAATACCCGCTGTCCCGCGCCGGATTGTTGAAAATGCGCAGCCGGACATAATTGAACCCATGATCTTTCAGTATCTGGATCGCGTCTCGCTCCCCCTTGTTATCCGAGAATTTCACCCCGCGCGCCTCCAGTTCGGGCAGAAACGAAATATCCGCACCGAGCATCTTACTCACCACGCGCGTGTTCCATGTTTTTGGTGCCGACCCCTCCAGCACCGAATGAGGCACGCCCGGCACGATCGTCGTAATATCCGTCGACCCCTGCTGCAGCCCCGCCGCCGATGCCGTGAAATGATACATTCCCGGTTTCACGCCCGACTGCACGATCACCTGCGCATGCCCGTTGAACAACTGCCGCTCCGCCACACTGTCCTCCCCCTTGTCTGCCTCATGACTGCTCGGATCCCCATTGCCAACCCCGATGATATGAAGATCCCCCGTGGCAGCAAAACGGATCGCATTGCCCGCATCCGGCACCTCCCGCCCCTGCCTGTCCACGACGCTTATATTCAGAACGGTCGCATCCTTCCCATCCGCCAGGATCGTTGTTTTATATGGAGTAACGACCACCTCATAAGGATCACCGGTCGTCTCGACCTCAGCGGAGAACTGTTTCCCCTTCTTCGTCGCCGTCGCCTCCAACTTCCCCGCCTCATACGGCACCGTCCACTCCAGATGACTGTTTCGCGCCATATCCTTCTTCCCCAAACTCTTTCCGTTCAGGAACAATTCAACCTGGTCCGCATTGGAGTTGACCCATACCTGTATCGGCTGCCCCTCCTTCCCCTTCCAGTTCCAATGCGGTGAGATATGCAGGACATCATCTTTCGTCCACCACGACTGATAATAATAATAAATGTTCTTCGGAAACCCGCACATATCCATTACCCCAAAATGACTGCTGATATTCGGCCATTGATAGGGGGTGGGCTCACCCCGGTAGTCAAACCCCGTCCACACAAACCCACCCATATACCAGCTGTCGTTCGCCGCCATCGGCCACCATTGCTCCGCCGTATTCGCCCACCACGGCGCCGTCAGATCCTCATCCGGGACATAACACCTTACCGTATCCTTTTCATAGATCCCTCGCGTCGTGACCGTGCTCCCCATCTCCGTCCCGAGGATCGGTTGCCCCGGATGATCCGCATGATAGGGTTCGACCCCCTTTACCCGGTAGTTGAATCCCCGTACGGGAATCACCTGGTTGATCCCTTGATAGACATTCGCCACATCCGCCGCATATGTACACGTCCTCGTCGGGTCCCACTCTTTCAACCTCGCCATCATCGTCAACGCAATCTCCCTCCCCACCGGCCGCGTCTGCACATACCCTTCCTCGTTACCCAAACTCCACATAAAGACCGAAGCCCGGCTGCGATCCCGAATGACCAACCGCCGGAACTGGTCCAGGTATTCCGGGCCGCTGTTCAACAAACGATTCTCATCCAACACCAGCAGCCCCAGACTGTCACAGGCATCCAGCCACTCCGGCGTCGGCGGATTGTGACTCGTCCTGACCGAATTGACCCCCATCTGCTTCAATAGTCTCGCCCGATAATATTGTAGGTAGTCCGGCAACGCCGATCCTACCCCCGCATGATCCTGATGATTGCATACCCCCTTGACCTTTGTATACTGCCCATTCACATACAATCCCGTCGAATCGACCCGGATCGTCCGTATCCCCACCCGGATATTCTCTTCATCCACCACCCGGCCCGCAGTGCGTACCACCGCCCCCGCCCGGTACAAATAAGGTTGATCCGGCGACCACAAACGCGGATTGTTCACAATAATCTTCCCAACCACAGTCCTGCTTTCCCCCGGCTCCAGCCTCACCGTCTGCGCGACACCCCTGCCCACAACTCTCCCCGCCCGATCGGCCAAATATGACTCGACCTGCACCCCTGCAGGCGCCGCATGGTCATTGACAACCACCGACTCCACCGTCACCTCCGCCGCTATCCCGCGAACCGCCGAATGCACAAACAACCCATTCTCCCCAATATGCACCGGATTATACTGATTCAACCAGACATGCCGGTAAATCCCCGCCCCCTCATAGAACCATCCCTCATACTGCGTCGCATCGACCCGCACCACCAGCACATTCTCCTTGCCATACCGGATAAAGTCCGTCACGTCCACCGAAAACCCGCTATATCCGCTCGCATTCGCACAACAATAAAACCCGTTGATCCAGACTTTGGAATCCCGGAAGATCCCATCAAATTGCAATACGAACCGCTGCCCCGAATCCGCCGGCGACACCGCAAACCGTTTCCGGTACCAGCCGATACTCGTTGCCGGATAATGCCCGCCTACCGGTTTATAACCGTGACTCATGACATCGAAATCCGCCGAGTTCTCAAAAGGCAGCTCCACAGCCCAGTCATGCGGCACCGACACCTCCCGCCAGTCCCTGTCATCAAAGTTCAGCGCAATCGGCGTCCCCTCCGACTTCCCCGATTTGGAAAAGATGGTTACCGTGCTGTAATTAAAATCTTTCGCGGGATCAGCCGCATTCCCCAAATGGAACCTCCATCCATCATCCAAAGACCGATGCTGGCGCTGAGCCATCGCCGCCAGGGTGCCGAGACAACAGCACCATACAAGAATTATCTTCATCTGAAAAATTAGTTTGCAAAAGCATCCATCGCGACCGTCGGCTTACCCGTATTATCAAACGCAGCCAGTCCGTAACCCAGGAACGGCGCATAGCTCTCCGGCTCCCAATACAATACCCCTAATCCATTTCCTCCATTCACCGCCCTGACCTTATGGATTAGGTCCGTAATAAACCAATTGCAGGTACCGGCCTGATTCTCCGGCATGCCCACCTCACAGATCATCACCGGCGTCCCATACCGCGCCACCATATCGTTCATATTGGCAAAACACTCTGTATTGTATGTCTGCCAGGACCCCGCCGACGGATACAACGACATCCCGATAATATCCCACTTCGCACCGTTCGACTTGAGGCCGTCGAACAACCATTGAAAATGCACACTGTCATACCCGTTCGACACATGCACGATTACCTTGATCGAGTCATTGATCGACTTGACCGCCTGATACCCCGACTTCACCAACGCGGCGAAATTCGCCATGTTCGAGTCCGCTTCACCCGCCGGCCAACACATCCCGTTGTCCACTTCATTGCCGATCTGGACAAAACTCGGTACTACCCCCGCCGCCTGCAGCGAGTCCAGAACCGACACCGTATAACTATACAAGGTATCCGCCAACGCAGGGAAAGCCAAACCGCTCCACGCAGCCGGCGTCGTCTGATGCCCCGGATCGGCCCACGTATCACTGTAATGGAAGTCGATCATGACCCGTAGCCCGAGGTTCTTCGCCCGCACCGCCTTGGCCACCACATCCGCCGTCCCATTGTATTTCGTGGCCGGATTCACCCAGGCCCGCAGCCGGATAACGCCAATATCCAGGCTCTTCAGTAATTGAAGGCAATCCATCGCTGTCCCGGCTGAATCATAGAATTTAAACCCGGAGTCCTCCATTTGCGTCAGCCAGCTCACATCCGCCCCCTTGAAAACAGGCGTATCCTTCGGCGTAGCAGACGTATCAACTTTCTTTTGGCCGCCGCCGCTACCCCCGCCCTTGTTGCAACCACCAACAACCAGAAAAGACACAATAAAAATCACTAATACGATAGATGACCTCATCATAACGTAAAGATAACACCTCCGGGGTTTCCATGGGAATAGATTAGTCGTAAAATTGTCCGCATGAACATCAAAGGTTTTCTACTGCCGGCCTTCCTGCTTTTCTACTTGCCCATCCGGGCGCAACACCACTATTACTCCATCCTGACCGTCCCGGGTAAAAACGTATATGCTCATCTCGATACCGCCGGCATCAGTATCCTCGCCAGCGGCCGCATCATCGCCCCGGCGGGCCAGACGATCCGCATTACCCACGACCCTTTCGGCATGGCCATTTCCCCCGACGGGACGAAGATCGTTACGCTGCACAATGGCGTATTTACCATTATTGACAACAACACCCTCGCCGCTACCCGCGTCCCCAGCTATGATGGAAAGATCCGTTCACCGCTCCGGCACGGCTCATTTCTCGGCGTAGCCTTCGCCAGCGATTCGAAGACCGTCTGGCTTAGCGGCGGCGACGACGGCTCGGTCATCGCCTACGATATCACCACGTTTCAACAAACGGACTCCATCTCACTCAACGGTATCGTCGACAGCATTGACTACCAGGACAGCTTTACCTCAGATCTGTTATATAACGCCGATGCCAACGAACTTTTGGTCCTGGACCGCGGCAATTTCCGCTTGGTCCGGATCGACGTGAATACCCGCAAGATATCCGCATCCATCCCAACCGGCCGGCAGCCCTTTGGCCTCGCCCTGAGCCCCGATCACCATACCGCTTTCGTCGCCAACGTTGGGATGTATGATTATCCGCTGGTGCCCGATCTGACACCGCTCAACTTCAACAAAATGCTCATCCCCTTCCACCCATACGGCAACAACACCCGGGAGTCAAGGGAAGGCTATACCTGGCATGGCAGAAAGATCCCGGGCGTCGGCGACCCGCTGGCCCCCGAAGCCATGTCCGTTTATTCCATCGACCTGACCACAAACAGCCTGATCGACCGCTATAAACCCGGCTTCCAGATCGGTCAGATGGTCGAAGGTGCAGAAGTCGTCGGTGGCGCAAGCCCAAATTCAATCGCAGTCGGCAGCCGCTTCGCGTACGTCACCAACGCCACGAACGACAATATCTCCGTAATCGACTACCACCAACACCGGATCGTTTCGACTATCCAGATCCACGTCGACAGCCTGATCGACCACTATCGCGGCTTCCTGCCTTTCGGCCTGACCCTCAGTCATGACGAGCGGACGCTGTACGTAGCCCTCCTTGGTTTCAATGCCGTCGCCGTCATAGACGCGGAAACCGGGGCCACCAAAGGCCTGGTCCCCACCGGCTGGGGCCCTTCAAAGGTCCAGCTCAGTAAGGACGAACAATCGCTATATGTGATTTCCTGCCGTGGTTATGGCGCAGGCCCCAACGGCGGACATGGATTCGTCCGCCCGCCCCAGGGTACCTATATCGGTGACATCCAGCTGGGCACTTTCCAAAAAATCAAAACGCCCAACGAAGGCGAGTTGTTCTTCCACACGAAGCACGCCATCGACCACACCTTCATGCGGACAGAGGTCACCGACGACGGCCGCAACCCGCTGCCACCGCTCCACGGAATCCGCAAAAGCCCCATCTGGTATATCGTCTATATTACGAAAGAGAATCGATCCTACGATGAAGTTTTGGGCCAGTTGCCCTCCGGCAAAGGCGACTCGACCCTGGCCCGCTTTGGACTCGATGTCAATATCATCGCGAAGGACAAGACCTGGCGTCATATGAACGTCGCCCCCAATCACATCAAAGTGGCCACCCAGTTCGCCTTTTCGGATAACTATTACTGTGATAGCGACGCCTCCATCCATGGTCACCACTGGATGCTCGGCGTTATCCCCAACGAATGGGTCGAAGCGAATTCCAACACCGATAAGACCGCTAAATTATTCTCCAAAGCTTCCGGCCGCAGATTCCCCGGTTCGACCGGAAGTATGGACCCTGAAGACTATGCCGAACGGGGCGGGCTTTGGGAAGCACTCGAACGTAGCCATATCCCGTTTTATAATTTCGGCGAAGCCAACGAGACCGCCCACGTCCGGGAGGCATGGATGGACACTGCCACCGGATCGGCACACGCCGTCATGGTGCCGATGCAAAAAGCCCTCTGGCCCCGCACCAGCCATAACTACGCCGGCTTCAACACCAATATCCCCGATCAATTCCGTATGGACCAGTTCGAATCCGAATTCACCCGGATGTGGCTCCGCAGCAAACACGCCGTAAAAACGACAATGCCCCGACTCATCACCATGCAGGTCCCCAATGACCATACCGCCCGCCCCCGTCCTACCGACGGCTATCCCTTTATACATTCATATGTCGCCGATAACGACCTGGCGGTAGGAAGAATTTTGCACTTCCTCTCCCGGACGCCCTACTGGAAACATATGCTGGTGATTATTACGGAGGATGACCCCCAGGGCGGCGTCGATCACATCGATGCTCACCGGAGCCTCCTTATGATGGCCGGCCCTTATGTCAAACACGGCTATACCTCTCACGTCCATGCCAACTTTGGCTCAATCCTCAAGACGATCTATACCATCCTCGACGTACCCTACGTCAACCAATACGACGCCACCGCAACATTACTTCAGGATTTCTTCACCGATAAGCCGGACTTCCGGCCATACAACCTCGTCTTCCCCTCCCCTGAAGTATTCGACGCCCAACTGGCCATGAAGAAATATAATCGGACAATCAACTGGAGAAAAATAGAAAAAGGACCCGAGATGGATGATGAGGACGATATGCGCCGCGCTCACTACGAACAACAACGTTAACCCCTCATTACCCCCATCTTCACCCCGCTCCAATCCGGGAACAGCACCCGATCATTCGCAATCTCCAAATGCACGTCCGCCACCGCGCTAAATACGCTCCTGAAATCCGTCGTCACCGGCAGGTCCCGCCCGTCCTCCAGGTTCTCCACCGCAAGCGCCTTCACGTCCCCATACACCTTACCACCCGCCACCTGGTTGCCCAGGATGAAATTGCAGGAAGCCCGCCCATGATCCGTACCGCCCGTCCCGTTTTGATGCACCGTCCGCCCAAACTCCGTCATCGTCATTACCGTGACATCATCCTGGAACGTCTCCACATCCTTCCAAAAAGCCGCAATACTGTTGCTCAGATCGGTAACACTCCGCGCAAATACGCCATTATCCGTCCCCTGGTTAAAATGTGTATCCCATCCTCCCGATTCCGTAAACGCCACCTCGAGACCTACATCCATCTTGATCAGCTGCGCGATCTGCCGCATCGACCCTCCAAGAGGCGAATTGGGATAGACAGCCCCGTTAGCCGGTTGATAATTACGAACATCCGCCGCCTGCAACATTTTCATGGCCTCAAAACTCTCCCTCCCCGTCTGCTGCAGCAACCCCGATGACGCTTTGGAATACGAGTCCTCGAAACTGCCGGCCGCCGCCGCAGCCGCCGCCGGATTCCCCCTGAGCTGAATCGCAAAATCCTGCAGATTACTGATCGCCAGCGACGGGTTATCGCCATACATGGACCTGGGCAACGCCGACGTCAGGCTGACCGCCGCAAAAGGAGTCATCCCCTCATGTCCCAGTAACCCCACCGCCCTGTTCAGCCACCCACTCGCCGTTCCCTTGTTAAAAGGAGTCCCCGATTCCATATAATCCTGCGCATCGAAATGCGACCGCGTTGTATTCGGCGAACCGATCCCATGTACAATCCCCAGCCTGCCTTCCCGGAACATCGGCTCGAACGCCTTCAGACCCGGATGCAGCCCCCACCTTCCATCGAGATCGATCAATCCGTCTCCAACAAATAAATTCGGTCGGGCTGCCTTCAAATACTCATCCCCAAACGGTGTCACCGCCATCAACCCATCCATCGCGCCGCGCTGAAAAATACAAATCAGCACCTTCTTCCTCTTATAAAGGCCGCCCCTTTTTTCACTCGCGGCCGCCTCTGCCATGAACGCAGGGATCCCGCCCATCAGGCCGACCCCAAACAACGCAATGCCGCCGCTTTTTAAAAAACCTCTTCTCGATATGACCATAAAAATTATGTTGTTAGCGTAATTGATTCTCCGGCGACCCGATCGCAAGCCCAACCTCTTCGGCATTTACTACCCCCACCCCCACCCTCACCCCCCCAATCCGCCCCTCCGCCAGCGCCAGCCCGAAATTCATCCGGTTCAACAGACTGCCCGTATTGATCCAATAACTACCCTTATCCGGGAAACCCGTCGGGGCCTGATAATAATATTTTTTTTCCCCCATCCGCATGATCCAGGTATATAGCGGGTACGGTTGATCGATCTCAACATGCAGACTCCGCACCGCCCCGATCGCCAGCTCAAACGGGGATTTCGTCTTCTCCCGGACCGCCGCCGGGCTCCAAAACTCCGGCGCCGCAACCATCGCGATCAGCACCTGCCGGATATCCCCGTTGCGGGCAAGGAAAGTTTTTGCCATCTTATCGATGAGATTCTGCGGCGGGTCATCGCTCACGAACCGCACCGCAATCTTCCGGCAAATGAAATTCGCTGTGGAAGGGTGATGCGCCAGCATGTCCAGTAATTCCACTCCTTCTTCATAACCGCCAGCCGCCGGAAAAACATGGCCCATGACCGTTTTGACGCCTTTATCATGCCGGTTCGCATTGAACAGGAAATCCCCCTCATGCACAAATCCCCGCCGGGCCAGTTGATCCGGATTGAACCGGGTGATCAATCGTTGCGCATGCTCATTCATCGGGTAGACGGTCCACCCCGTCAGCACCCGCGCCGCCTCCGTGACGTCAGCCTGCGTATAGCCGCCGTCCACACCCAGCGTGTGCAGTTCCATCACCTCCCGCGCATAATTCTCATTTAACCCCTTACCGCTATCCATCGCCGCCGAACTACTAAAATTATCCAGATAATAAAGCATCGCCGGCGCCTTCGCCGTCTTTTCCAAAAGGTCCCCGAACCTCCCCAACGCATTCGGCCGGATCACATCCCGCTCATACGCCGGAATAAACTCCGCACAGTCGTTCTTGGTGATCGACACATTGAAGTGATTGAACCAGAAATCCGTCATGACTTCCTGCAACTGATTGTTCGAATAAGCGGCCCGCAGGATCTTCTGACAAATAAATTGCCGGAACAGATCTTGTTCCGGCTTGTACCCTTTCTCTTCCATATACGCGCGGATCATCTGTCGGTATTCCTTCCGATCCGTTTTAATCGAGTCTTTATCCACCACTCCATCCCGTATCGCCATCTTGGCTACCTTACCCATCCTGGGGTATAGGTTGACCACCTGCTCATTGGTCAGCTGCAAAGCATCATAGGGCCGAAGCAGCGCCTCCAGCGAGTCATCCGGCAGGTCGGCCGCCAATTGCTGCGCCCACCATTTTTCGAGCCCCTGCTGCACAACCGCGTCGATCTGACCCGGCGTAGCCCCATATGTAAACCGGCTCAGTAGATGCGCAGCCGCCTGCCGCTCCGTCAACCCCGCCTGCCGCCATGGAAAATGATACGGCACCGGCGATCCAACAAACGACTGCCCGCCCACTACCACGATTAAAATCCCAACTAATTTGAAGACTGTTTTCATCCGCATTGGATACCCTTTAGCCTCAAAAGTTTAATGCAAAAACCATTTTAACTACTCATTAAACCTTTCCCCCGCGATTCAGTCTCAGGGATTAATATATATTTGCCTGCAATGAAACAATCCTTCCTGCTGCTAGCCCTCCTCATCGGGATCGCCTGTTCGATCCACGCCCAAAGCGCCGACACCACCACCGACACCACCACCGACCCCGGCTATCTCGCCACCCCCGCCAGACAAGCCGCTTCCCCAACCATAAGGGCCGCCCGGCAGCTCAGTGTGTTTCAGAAAAAGCTCACCCTCAACCAGGACCAGGTCATCAAGCTCCGGATGATCCTGCTAAACCTCAACATAGCGCTGGATAGCCTCCGCACCAACCCTTCCACTGACAAAAAAGCCAATAACCAGGCTCGCCGCGCGATCACCCAGGATGCCGACGGCAAGATCTTTGCACTGTTGACTACCGACCAACAGGTTGCTTACGCGCAGTGGAAACAGGAACAACAGCTAAAAAGACAGTTGAACCGGGCAGCCACCAAGGCCCCCGCGACAGACACAACCACCCGGCCTCATTAAAATAGCCCCACTTCTATCCCAAGCATCGCGCGCCAACCCTCCCGCACAACGCTATTCAATTGAGTCTGATCAGACCCGCCGGCACTCAAATACAACTGATCAATCCCTGTTCCGGTCTCCCAATTAAAGTACCCCCCGCGTACGCTCGCCCCGATTCGCTTACTGATCCGATACCGTAGCCCCGCGTCTGCCTCGATCCCATATCCATCAGCCGTATGCCGGAAGCTCACCGGATGCGCAAACGCTGGGATCAGGTTCCAATCCGCCGTGGCATGGTAGCGAACCTGATGATAGGACACATCCGCCACTACCTGCCATCGACCGGACATCTGCCATCCGCCATCCGCCTTAACCAAAGGCCCTAACCATTTAGCAGCGTACGAACTTTTTAAACCTTCAGCGGGGTCAGTCACAGGGAAATATTGTTCATGGATCCCATAGCCAACATACGGCGTGATTTCCCACCGGGCGCCCCGCAACACATACCCTATCGCCGCCGCCACCGAACTGCTGTGGCCCGTTTGCGCCGCGAATTGCTGAGAATAGATCGGATCATGCCGGTTGTCCAAACCATAATCCGTATCCGTCATCGTCCCCGCACGCGTAAACACCCGGCTTCCGGCTGCCAGCACACGCCACCGCCCGGCGGGCCTCCACTCCAGTGCGACCCGGCCGACTGGCCCGCTAACCCCGCGCCACTTCAGCTCGGAATAGATATTGGGGTCCTGACCGCCACTGTTACCGGCAATCGACCAATGGAAATCCTGCCGCTCGACGCCCGCAGAAACGCCGATCCATAACCGCTGCCCCCGGGCATTCAACCCAACGAATAAGAATATCAAAAATAGTCTACCCATCAATTGACGATCGAATACGTGAAATCTTCCCACCCCTGCGCCTGTGGCCGGTTACAATACATCGGCGAAGTCCCGTTATCGCTGGTCACATAATCCCCGTTCGTACCCTGAAGCGAGATCGTCCCGTTCGGATTGACGATCCACCGGAATTGTTCCCAGGCCTGCGCTGTCGTGCGGTTACACTGCATCGCCGAGTCACCGTTGTTGCTTGTCACATACAGCCCGTTGCTCCCCTGCAGCGTGATCAGCCCGTTCCCCGCATCCCCGACTGTAAATTGCTCCCAGCCTTGTGCCTGAGACCGGTCCGCCATCATCGACGAATCCGGCTCCGCATTATTACTGGTCACATACATCCCGTTACTCGCCAACAACGTGATCTTCGACCCAACCGGCGGACTGGCACTCGTGATATTATAGACATGGACATAATCCACCAGCATGCTCGAAGGCAGCGCGCCCGTATTGACCGTCGGTCCCGAAAGGGTCCCCCCGATCGCCAGGTTCAGGATGATGTAAAACGGATTTTGAAAAGCTCCGGTATTGTTGATATCATTGCTGATATTCCCGGTTACGTACGGCGTGTTGTCCACATACCACGTAATGGCCTGCGGCGTCCACTCGACTGCGTAAATATGAAAATCCGCCGGTGTATTCGAAGTAGACGTACTGCTGCCATATTGCGTGTTCCCGCCGTCATACCAGTGCATTGTCCCCAGAATGGTGTTGTTCGTGTTGACCTGCTCCATAATGTCGATCTCCCCGCATTCCGGCCATCCGACGGTGTTGATATCCGTTCCCAGCATCCAGAAAGCAGGCCACGACCCCTGAAACATCGGCAACGCCATCCGCGCCTCGATCCGTCCATAGGTCGTCGAGAACTTCCCCGACGTCTCTATCTTCCCCGAAGTGAACGGCTGACCCTGAACCGTTTGATTCTCAGCAGTGATCACCAAATTTCCCCCGCTTTCCGTGACATTGGACGCCTGGTAATATTCCTGCTCGCTATTGACACCCGGATTCCCGACGTCAATATTCCAGTTACTCGTGTTGACACTCGACCCGTTGAACTCGTCAGCCCACACCAGCTGATACGCAATCGCCCGCGGTACCGTCGATTGCCCCGGACCGCCGTCAGCCTTAAGATTCTTTTTACATGAAGTGAAAGCAAAAATCAGCAGGAAGATCAATCCGGCGCCCGACGCAGCGCGAATCCCGCTCGATGCAGCGCGAATCCCGCTCGATGCAGCGCGAATCCCGCGAGACGCAGCGCGGGTAAGGTTTCTGTTCATAAAGGCAAACATTTAGGTGATAAGATTCAATTAAGAAATTTGTTAAAATTCACTTAAATGACACCCAAATCCCGCGCTCATACTCTCTTCGTAATATTTTTCCATTTTTTCCTCTTCAAAATCCCCGTCGTCAATGTACTATCACCCCGCCGTCGCAAAATCTTTCGTCCTAAGCCTCGTCATCATCATAAGCCGGATTCCCGCCATCGCCCAACCCCACCTATCCACCCGCCTCGACTCCTTCTTCCATACCCTCCCCGCCAACCAACCCGGCATCGCCCTCTCCATCCAAAAACACGGCGAAATCCTCTACCAAAATACCACCGGCCTCGCCGACCTGATCACAAACACCCCCCTCGACTCTACCACCAACTTCCGCATGGCCTCCCTCACAAAACAATTCACCGCCATGGCCATCCTCCTCCTCGAAAAGAACCACCAACTCACCGTCGACGACCCCATCGGGCGCTGGCTCCCCGAACTCCCCGCCAACATCGGCCACCATGTTCTCATCCGCCACCTCCTCACCCACTCTTCAGGCATCTCAGACTACGAATCCCTCATCCCCGACACCCGGACAACCCAGGTCCTCGACGCCGACGTACTCCAACTCCTGAGCCGCCGCGATTCAACCTACTTCCCGCCAGGCGCCCGCTTTCGCTACAGCAACTCCGGCTTCTGCCTCCTGGCCCTCATCATCGAACGCGCCTCTCACGAGACCTACGCCGCCTTTATAAAGGAACACATCTTCCTCCCCCTCGGCATGAAACACTCCACCGTCTACGAGAAAGGTCAGCCCATCTTTCACCGCGCAATGGGCTACGCCAAAGACAGCACCGGAACAACCATCCCCTCAGACCAGAGTGTCACGAGCGCTACGAAAGGCGACGGCGGAGTCTACACCTCCCTCGCCGACTACCGCAAATGGATCCGGTCCCTCCAACAAAACCGCCTCATCAACCTCCCCGCTACCCTGCGCCGTCTCCAATTCCCGATAGAAAACAGACCCGCCACCTGGTATGCAGCAGGTTGGTTCATTAGCAGCCAGTCCCCCACCGTTCTCTTCCACTCCGGCAGCACCTGCGGCTTCGCCACCTACATCATTCAAATCCCCGCCGATGACTGGAGCATCATCTACTTTTCCAACCTTGCCGACAACCATATCCCATTCCGGCAGATCCTGAAGCTCCTTGAAGGCAGCGGCATAACCGGGCTCTCCGCCGCCGTGGGCCTCCAGGACCTCACGAGATAGCCGCGCCGCAATCCGCGCCACTCCGGACCCACACGTCCGCAATCCGCGCGGGCCTCCCCTCAATATTTTCAAATTTTTATCGTTAACTTACTTCAAAAGGTTAACCCGCCAATGTCCCGCGCTAAGATCCTGTTGTTCTGTATCCTGCTTGGCCTGCTCCAAAAGGCATTTGCTCAGGACCAAAGCCTGTACAGCTATCAGGACCTGTCCCATCTTTACTATCAAAAACAAAAGGATTCCCTTAAGAAAGCCTGGGTCTGCCCCACACTCTTCAGGGATAAGGACGGCCAACGCCAATACAAAGAGATATATGAAAAACGCACCGACTTCCTTCTAACCGCCATCGCCAACGACGATTACGTCCACGACTACGAAGTATACCCCTACATCGCCGCCATTGTCCACCAGATCGCAGACGCCAACCGCGACCTCATCCCCGTCGATCCCTTGCTGCTGCTTGACAGGAACCCTTCCGTCAATGCCTACGCGCTCGGCGACAACGTCCTCGCCGTCAACCTCGGCCTGATCACGTTCTCCGAAAGCCGCGAAGAGCTGGCCCTCGCCATCGCCCACGAAATGTCGCATAACATTCTTCACCATCCGGAAAACGCGATGCGCGAACGCGCCGCCTGGCTGAGCTCCGACGAATACAAACAATCCCTCAACGCCGTCCTCAGCTCCCGATACGACCGCCTCACCCGGCTCCAAAAGGTCCTCGAAGCCTTCTCCTTCAGCCGCAGCCGCCACCAACGCTTCCACGAATCCGAAGCCGACTCCCTGGCCATCATCCTCCTCCGGAAGGGTAATATCACCTTCGACGCCCGATATTTCCTCCACCTCGACAGTTCCGACGACGAATACCACCGGCGCCTTCACCAGCCGCTGCGCGACTATTTTGCGGCTTACCAGCTTCTCTTCGATGACAACTGGGCCATTCGTCGCTCCCATGGCCTGTCTACACGCAATTACAATTTTTCGGACACCACGACACTGGAAGACTCGCTAAAGACACACCCCGACTGCCCCGAACGTTTCGCCCGCACCAGGGACCGGTCATCTGCTCATCCCCAGTTGACACCGATCCCGCCATCCCTCCGCGAACACGCGAACAAAATGCTGATCTGGAACCTCTATACCTCCGGTACGCTCACCCCTTGCCTCTATCGCATCTTCCTCGCAAAAGACAAGGGCAATAAGGACCCCTGGTACGATTTCATGGTCAGCAATATTTTTTATAGTTTGTTTTTTGCCGACCGGAACCTCAACCGCTTCAACGCCATCGGCATCGTTCAAAAGGAATACATCTCCCGCGACTACTATTCGCTCCAAACCCTCTTCGAGCAGATGCCCCGCGATAACCTCCGGCAATACTGCGAGACCTTCGGGAATGGTGCGTTCTGGAATAACCTCGCCAGTCCCGAGCACGGTCTGAAGAGCTTCCTTTATACCCTGGCCCTCGACCCCGACGGTTCCGACCGCAACCGGTCAAAAGCAGCCCGCGCCTTCGCCACCGACAACGCAGGCAGCATGTACTGCGAATTCGCCGAAAATTTTGAAAAAAAATAACCCCCCACCCCCCTTTATGCGTTACCTGCTCTTGTTCTTTACGCTCTCCTTTGCAATTCGGTGTTCAGCCCAGGAAGACACCCTCAGGGCATATCTTCAGGCAGGCGTCAGCAAGCACGACGCCGGCGACTACGATGGCGCCATCCGCCAGTATGACCGAATCATCGCCACCAATCCCCGGTACTACCTCGCCTACTCGGAAAAGACGTTTTCGCTTTTCATGGCGGGCAAATATCAGGATTGCATCGAGCTCTGCAAACAGGTCCTGAAACAATTTCCGGACAGCGACCAAAACTTCAACATCTATATCAACTATGGCTCCGCCCTCGACGGACAAGGCCAAAGCAAAGAGGCAATCAAGGTCTACGACGAAGGCATCAGGAAATTTCCGCATCAACATCTTCTATTCTTCAATCGCGGCATCACAGAGTTTAACCAAAACGATTACGATGCGGCAACCAAAGACATGGAGGAATCTCTCCGGCTGAACCCCGGTCGCGCCGGCGCCCACCAGGCGCTGGCCTACGGCATATTCCAAAAGAACAGGATCGCCGGAATTCTGGCCATTACAACCTTTCTGATCATCGAACCAACCGGCCCGCGCGCGGAAAAGAACCTCGCCCTGCTCACCCAATGGCTGCACAAGAACATCTCACAAAAGAAGGACTCCTCTGTCACCATTACCCTCTCCGCGGATGCCCTCGATACAAAAGCAAAAGGCGACGACGATTTCCGTCCGACAGAGGTCCTGCTTAACCTCACAGCCGCTATGGATGCTGAGGAGCAGTCCAAGGGCAAAACACCCGCCGAATTGATGGAAAAAAAGCTCGGGATCCTTGCCGATATCACTCCGACCAGGAAGGGGTTCTTCAGCAACTTCTACCTCCCCTTCTTTGCAGGTCTACAGAAAGCCGGCCTGCTGGAAACCGTCAGCCATACCATGTATCTCTCCGCAAAAAACACGGACGACCAGACCTGGCTACAGGCCCACAACGATAAGTACCAGGAGCTCCAAAAATATCTGAACAACTGGATTACCGTTCCCCCACGGTAGCCAGCATGACCTGCGCATACCACCTCGCCAGATAGTCATTGGGATGTAAGGGATTAACAATACAATCCTTCGCCTTCTTCCGGCCATAGATCGCGTCGCTCAGCGTTGTCATATCCGCGAGTACGACCCCCGGGCCTTCCAGCTCCGCCAGGACATCGCGGTAGCCTGCCAGATTCCCGGTATAAAACGCCTTATGGGCGTCCGAATCCAGCACATAATCCGGATCAAATTTCATATTCGCCAGCAGCACGTACTCCGTCTCGGGCCGAGCCATCCTTACCTGCCGGATAATACTCCGTACCGAATCCCGGAACTCCGCCGGCGGCATCCGCCAGAAATCGTTCATCCCGAAGTCGATGACCACCAGGTCCGGCTTCAGCGGGCTAACATATGACGAAACATACCGCGCCCCCCAGCTCACCGTCGAACCCGGCAGCCCCGCATTATACATCCGCACCGATGCCTGCGGAAAACGCGACCGCAATCCTTCGGTAAACAGATCCACATACGTAGGCATATAAGGCTTCACGCCGTCATATCCGCTTACGTCCATACCCCGCGTGATACTCATCCCATATGCCACGATCGTCACCGGCTTGCCCACCCGCAACCGTCCCAACAACCGCGGCAGCCGATCCGCCTTATCCGCCGGCACCGGGCCTGCCCAGGAGTCATGATGCGTATACGTTATTACCACCCACTGCGATTGTAAATTGTACCACGCGAGGTCTTTCGCGCGGTCAAACGACGTATCCGCCCGGAACGGCATCCTCGAACCCGCCAACCGTACCAGTCGCCGCCCCTCGACGGCAAAATCCACTCCCCGCGTATACACCGTGTCCAATCCGAAGCTCCGTACCGACAAAATACGATCAGGTTCAAAAAGCAGTCGCCCCTCGTCCGGGTTCATCAACACGGTCTCATTGTAAATCGTATCCCCTTTCCAAAAAGGCTCCAGATACTGATGAAGATCACATATCGGCGCATGCGGCGCTGACGTCTCCCCGATATTCGGCTCGATATTCCAGTCTTTTGTCTTTTGTACGCCCTCCACCCCGATAATAACATAACTTGTCCCTACCGGCGTCTCGACATAATTACTCGTCTCCACCCATTTCCCCGTATCCGTGACCGCCGCCGTATACTCCGCCAGCAGCCTGTCCGCCGAATCATAACACCGGATGAACGAACGCCCGGCCCCCATAACCTGCACACTATAACTGACCAACGCCAACTGTCCAACCGTCACCCGCCGCGTCCGTTCCGTCGCCCCCAAATCCGGTCCCCGTATCTCCACCCGTCCATTCCGCACCTCCAAAGGCAGCAACAAATATCCCGACTTTTCTAAATCCGTCTTATTCCATCGGTCCGCCATAAATAAGAACCGATCCGCGGACAACGGCAACACATAAGTGCTCTGCGAATGGAACGTCGTCGCCGAATCCGGGCCAACGCAGGGATTTCCAGAAAAGACCCATTCCCCCAGCATACTATCCGCCACCGCGACCCTTGCCGCATTCGCATCCCAGCCACTACATAAAGAAGTAATTAAATAATATTTACCCTCAGCCCCGAACACCGCCGGCGCCTCCCGCCGCTGCCCGATCAATATCCGCTTGTATACCGTCGTCGGCGAAAGATAATCCGGCGCCAGCAGACACACCTGCATCGTATTGTTGTTTTCCGAAGCATAGATAAGATAGGCCCTCCCGTCCTTATCCTGGAACACCGTCATGTCCCGCGTCTGCTGTCCGTTTGGCCGCACACTTCCCAAATAGCTGAACGGCCCCCACGGTCTCTCGCTCACCGCCACTCCCGCCCGGGCATATCCGTAATCATCCCGGTCGACATGTATCCACATGACATATTGCCGCGTCACCGCATTGTAAATCACTTTCGGCCGTTCAACCACCCGCCCGATATACAGATCGCTCCCAGTATCCGTCAGATTCGGCGCCAGCGCTACCCCCTCATTCTTCCAGTGCACCAGGTCCCGCGAAGAATAACACGACACTCCGCCCGCATCCACCCGATAATCCTCCCAGTCCTGCCCCGGCACCAACTTCGTCTTCCCCTTTTTGATCTCGCCATACAGATAATACACCCCGTCCCGATATAAAACCCCCGCCCCATGTGCGTTGATAAAATGACCGTCCGAATCCAGCCAATCTCCGCCCTCCGACACAATACCCCCCGCCCCAATTCCCGTCAACACCGCCGGCCCCAATACCCGGTACTTATCATATCCCACCAGGCCCCGGATATCCTTCACCGTCGTCCCGCCGGGGTTCTTGAACTCAGGTTTTACAAAAAAACCCGTCAATCCCAAATCCCCCGGTTTCCCCGACCGGCCGGACGATACTCCCAACACCCACCAATCATTCCCCTCAAATACATCCACTCCCCGATTCCCCCGGATCAAACTATCCTCCCCCACAAAAATATTCCCCCTGAACACAAACCCCCGCCTCGCACTCGTCGTCGAAAAGCTCAACGCCGCCTCATGCGTATTGTAAACCGTATTGTTATACACCTGACAGTCATAAAACTGCGTCGAATCACCGGAACTGTTCCAGACATACATCCCCGCCCTTGAATCAGACACCAACCCGTCATCTTCACTAACATTCCACCGGATCACATTGTCATGCCAGGGACTGGCGCCCCAATACTGAAAGATACAATACCCGCTGCCCTGGTTGCCATAAGACAAACAATACTGAACAACCGAATTCGTCACTCCGCCATCCAGATCGAATCCGCCCCCGTCAGCACCCCCAACCGAAGTCTTATTACGATAGGCCAGACAATGCTGGATCGTTACGCTATCCGCTTCATAACACCAGATCCCCACCGGACCGTTCCCGATCCGCGGCATATCCCAGCCATTATTCGTCGCCGAACAATGGTCGATCAGCAAACGAGTACAATGCCCGCAGACAATACCATTCCCGCTGTGATTGGTAAGATTGGTCGGATCACCCGGATTGTCGTCCGCCCGGCAATCGACGATCTTCAGATCCCGCGACCCCGTCTTCCGGTCATAGGGACCCTCGACCGAGATCCCCGCGGCGCCGTTCTCATGCGCATACACGCCCGAAGCCACAACATCTTTCGACGAATAGATGAACAATCCCGTTTTCTGGAATCCACTAATGTCCACTTGTTCTATCCGTACATGTTCGCAATCATCCACCTGCAGCCCGTCCTTGACATTGCCTGTTTTCCTTCCCGCCCCGACAAGCCGTAACCCCGTGACCACCACCCACCGGGCATTATACAAGACCAACCCCGATGAGTCACCACCATTGATCGTCGCCTCACCGCCCCCATAACTCCCGATCCACACCGGATGCCCCGGACTCCCCGACGAATGAACCCGCATCGTCCCGTTGTAAACCTCCCCACCCCGAAAGAAAACCGAATCACCAGGCCCCAACGAGAGTCGATTCACCTCATCCACCGTCTTCACATAATAGCCGTGCCCACCGCCCGCCCAACAGTGCGAACCCGCGAAAAAACAGATCCCGGCCAACCATATCGGTTTCATCCACATCACCAATTCGGGTTTTGTTGCAGCTTCGGATTAAGTACCATCTCCTGCTGCGGGATCGGTAAATATTCATTCTTACCGGCTGCAAAAGTCGCTCCCGACAGCACACATCCAACGCCCCGCGTCTGTTCCACCTGCTCATATGCATTCAGGTACGTGGCCGCGATCCCCCACCGCACCAGGTCGAAGAACCGATGGCCTTCTTCCGCAAATTCCAGTCGCCGCTCAAATCGCACCGCATCCCGCGCATAAGACTGACTGGTCCAGGTCGAATTATATAGCCCCATGCTGTAATGCGCCGATGGAGATCCCGTGGAATTATCGATCGTCTCTGTACACCCGCTCAACGCCCGCGACCGGATCATGTTGACATAAGCCCTCGCCTGCTCCAGGCTCCCCACTTCCACCTCACACTCGGCCGCCCACAACAGCACATCAGCATACCGGATAATATTGTAGTTGACCGCTCCATTCCCCTCATAGTCATACCCGATATAAGGATTGTAGGCAATGCCGAGCTCGCTTTGCTTATACATATTTTTGATGTTGAGATACGGGCCCCCAAACGCCTGATCATAGATCCAGCTTTGACCCGGGTCGACCCCCCAGTCCAGGAATGGCACCCCGCGACGGCCAACCGACCAGTCCAGCCGCGGATCGACCGTACCCTGATAAGGAATAAACGACGTCGAAGACGAAATTCCTTCATCGTTCGTCATATTCGTCACATTCGAGGTATCATTTCCCGATGCGTCCATCATCGGCAATCCGTTGACATCCGTTTTAAAGGCATTGACGCAGTTGAAGGAAGGTTGTTTCCAGTATCCATAATAGACATCGGACCCCTGATAGTACAGCGGAGAAACTCCCGTCTCGCCCACATTCGAGTTGATGGGTATGCTGGCCTGGTCAACGGAGAACTCGATCTGCAACACCGACTCCGAGTTGTTTTCCGTAGCGGCGTCAAAATTATCATGATAGCAGGCCGTTAACCCATACGCCACCCCCTGCGAGTTTGCCCCACTGGCGATGATCGTATCCAGCAAGGCCTTCGCCGCAGTATAATTCTGCTCGAACATATAACACTTCGCAATATAACAGGCCGCCGCCCATTTGTTTGCCTGCCCCGCCAGCGGCTGCACGACCGGAAGGTTGTTGAAGGCAAACCTGAAATCTGCCTCTATCTGTGGCCAGATGCTGGTTGTATTCGGCAGACTGTTGAAATTGGTCACCGTCTCATCCACATACGGTACATTATTCCACAATTTCTTGGCGTCAAAATGGTAATGCCCCCGCAGAAACCGCGCCTCCGCAATTGCTTCCGTCTTCTCCGCAGCAGTCATATCCGTGGCGTTCCCCGCCGCGATGATCACCGCGTTGGCCCTGGCAACACCGTCGTAATCCGCCGTCCACTTGGCGTCAACAAAACTCGTGGTCGGCAGCACCTGGTAGTTCTCGATATTCAACGCATCCGGAATACCAGCCGGCAGTCCCCCACCCCCGGTTCCGCCCACATAACAATCACCCGAAGTAATATCGCCCCAGATCCAGTTCGTCCCCGCCGTGCTCCACCACGTACTCTTCACATCCATCCCGGTCAGGTCGTGATAGGCACCCACTAATAATTGCTCAACCCCCGCCGCGTTGTAAAGCTTGTTCTCCGTTAACGCATTTCCCTGCGGAGATACATTTAGAAAGCTCTTGCTGCATGAGCCGCCGATCAGTACAACGCCGACGGCAGCAATCGGAAAAAATATCTTTTTCATATTTAAATGTCTTTTTTGTTGTGATCTTATAACCCAAGATTAACCCCGAACAGGAACTTCCTCGAGATCGGATATGCCGTCCCGTAATCGATACCCAGATCGCTGGGCGCTCCGTCGTTGACTTCCGGATCGAGACCACTGTAATGCGTAATGGTGAATACGTTATAGGCCTGGACATATACCCTCAGCCGGCTGATCCCCTTGATCTTCGGGAAGGTATATCCCAGCTGCATTTGCTTGACCCGTAGATACGAGCCGCTTTCGACAAAAAGACTCGAAGGAGAGACGTCATTCACACTGAGATCCTGCGAATAGATCGGCAGCTTAGCATTCGGATTGGATGGCGACCATGTATCCAGCGACCCTTGCACAAGCCCGCCTTGCCCCGCGATCGCTACATTCGGGAACATCGTCAGCGCCCGCGCCAGATTGTAGATCTTATTCCCATACACCCCCTGCAGGAGAATTCCCAGATCGAATCCCTTATAATACAAATTGAGGTTATACCCATAGGTAAACTTTGGATTCGGGTTCCCGATAAAAGTCTCATCCCTGGTGTCGATCATCCCATCTCCATTCAGATCCTTGTATTTGACATGCCCCAACGCATTCGACGAGGTAATGCCGAATTGTGCTTCGGTCGGATGCGAGGCCACATCCTGCGCATTCTGATAGTATCCCTGGAAGACATATCCGTAGAAGCTGGACACCGGCCTGCCAACCGCTACCTCCGTCAACGACGTATGATCTCCTGATCCATAGTAACCGCCCGCGATCGAATCGCCCAGGACGCCATCGATATAATTCACCCTGCTTCGGTAAGTCGCTACATTAAATGCCATATCGAATTTGACCGGCCCGATATGATCCGTATACCCCATCTCCAGCTCAACGCCCTTGTTCGTAAAGTTCATCACATTCTCGATCGGCGACAACGCAGAACCCGCCGTCCCCGGAGAAGGCGGCGCATACAATAGCCCCTTGGTCACCTTATTGTACCAGTTGAAGCTTCCCGTTAGCTTGTTATTGAACAAAGCCGCATCGAAGCCGACATTCGTCGTGACATTGCTTTCCCAATGTACATCCGGATTGCCCAGCTGATAGGGGAAATAGCCCGTCATGGACGTGGTATTTGTTCCTGCCAGATCGTAGCTTCCGAACGGTCCCGAAGACAACGTCCCCAGATAAAGCCCCGAAGCGATCGCATCATTCCCTGTCGACCCGTATGACGCCCTCAGCTTGAGATCATCCAGCCAAACCAGCTTATCCATAAATTTTTCCCCCGAGATCCTCCATCCCCCGCTGATCGCACCGAAATTTCCATACCGGTCCTCCGGGCCGAATTTGGAGGAGCCGTCCCGCCGTCCCGTAGCCGTAAACAAGTACTTATCCAACCAGGCGTACGTAACATTCGCAAACTCCGAAGCGCTCGTGTAGACATCTCCGCCGCCACCTATCGTCGGCGTAATATAGGCTGCAGACCCCGTGTTCCCGTTGCCCAGGTATTCGGTATTACTGGAAGGATAACCGATATTCCCGGTAGTCGCAGAACTATTCCGGTTGACGTATTGCCTGGCCTCATAACCTGCAAACGCCGTGATTCGATGGATATTATTGATCGTTATCGAATACGCCAACTTATTCAGCCAGCGCCAGTCCGTATAATAGCCACTGCCTTCGCCAAAGGAATTGATCGTATCCGAAAGCGGCTCCTGGAATAACGCGGGATTATAGTAGTGATACTCATTCGGCTCGAACTGAAATCCGATCTGGTTCGTATAGATTAGCCCTTTGATCGGTTCGACCTCTGCATAGGCCGTTCCCAACATCGACTGGCTATAATTCTTTGAAGCCGTTGAATAGAACCGGCTCGTATAAGGATTGCCGCCGCCAAGCACCGTCGTTCCCTTTGTCCCCGCCAGATTGCCTTCGATATCATGGAGCGGCAAAAGCGGCGACAGCTCATACAACGCCGCGATGTCATTGTTGAAATTGCTGCCGAAATTGCTGCCCCCGGTACGGCTTTCAGTATTGGACGTACTATAAGCCAGATCGATATTTTCTCCAACCCTTAACCAGGGCTTGACCTTGAATTGCGTGTTCACCCGAAGGGAGAGCCGCTTAAAATAAGAATTCAGTAAGGTACCCTGATCGTCCAGGTATCCCATCGAGATGGCATAGCTGCTTTTGTCAGTCGCACCGCTGATGCTTAATTGGTTGTTTTGGGTCAGCGCCGGCTTGAACAGCAGCTTCCACCAATTGGTCCCCGCCTGGTTCGCCTTCAGGATGCGGTAATTTTCCAGATTGTATAGCGCGGGATTGGCCGCTGGGTCCCCCGACATGACCCCTACATTCGCGTTGTTGCCTTCGATGATATAGTCGGGCAGCACCGGGGTCGTTCCTGTCCCATAAAAAGTTGTCGGTTGCGGGCTTTGCGTTGGGCTCGAATTGATATAGGAGTTATATAACGCATTTGCCTGCTGCTGCGGCGTGATCATCTTCGGCAGCTTGATGGGCGCTTCGTTACCCACGTACGTATTGTATTCCAATCTCGGCCCACCGAGCTTTCCCGTCTTCGTCGTAATGACAATAACGCCATTACTGCCCTCCGATCCGTAAATCGCAATCAGCGATGGGTCTTTAAGCACCGTTATGCTCTCAATCTCCGCAGGGTCCAGCAGATTCGAAATATTCTGACTTTGATTGGCTGTACCTACCCTCACCTGTACCCCGTCTATCACATACAACGGGTCATTGTTCCCCAACGTACCGATACCCCTGATCCGTATCGTCTGCGACTGCCCGGGACCACCCTGCTCATCCACGCTTACCCCCGCCACCCTGCCCTGCAGGACATTTTCTACACTTGTCACCGGGGTCTGCGCGATCGCATCTGCCGAGATCGTCGAAGCCGCACCCGTTACATCCCGCTTGCTTTGCCGCGAATAACCCGTTACCACCACCTCGTTCAGCGAACTGTTACCAGCCTTCAATTGATAATTCAATTCCAACGTTTGCCCCTCCGCGACCGTAACGGACCTCGTAACCGGCTGGTAACCTACCGCGGAGATCTGGATGTTATAGTTGCCTGGTTTTATCCCGGTCATCGAGTAGTTGCCCGAGACATCGACGCTGGTTCCCCTGTCTATGCCCGACAATAATACGGAAGCCCCAACCACCGGTTCACCCTTCTCATTCGTCACCTTCCCCCTGATCGTTCCCCCCGTCTGCGCCGCAATCAACGCCTTCATCTCCACCGGTGTCCTTCCGGCCGTAGAATCATCGGTCCGGTATACGATGATCTTGTTGTTAACCCTCCGGTATAACAAACGAGTATTCGCCAGCATCAGCTCAAGTGCCTTCTCCACGGTATAGCTCCCGCGCGAGATCGTCACACTCCCTGAATTGTCGATTAGCTGCCGGTTATACGCAAACCGGAAATCCGTTTGCTGCTCGATCCGCGTAAAGGCGGTTCTTAAGGGTTCGTTCTTCAGCTCCAACGAAACTCTTACCTCATTGAGTTCCTGACTTTTACCGGTATTGGCCATCAGCAGCTGCATCCCGGTGCACCCCATCGCTACAAGCAAGCAAGTTAGCTTCATAATCCAACCTTTTGGACGTAAAAATTCCATAGTTTTGGCAAGTTTTAAGTAGTTACACCATAATTGTTTAAAACAACCCGCATCCCGGCTCCACCCGGGATGTTTTGTTAATTACACCCTTTCCCATCGATCTTCACTGTATTCCCTTCAATCACCCAACGGGATTGATTCACCCCGCAGATAACCGTCATGATCTGATCCAGATCATCCTCCATATAGAACGTAGCCGTAATCCGGCACTCTTTAAGCGCCGGGTTGGCAAAATCAAACCCTACCTTGAACCGCTCCCCGATCCGCCTCGCCGCTTCCTCCATCGTAATATCGTCGAAACTGATTTCCTCCGGCTTCCACGCCATCACCGTCTTCAGACTGACCTTCTCCGCACGATAGACCTCCGTTCCCACATCCAGACGCATCTGCTGCTTATCCGACAGCATACCCATATCATTCCCATCCTTCAGCACCTGCACTTTGCCGTGATCCACCGTCACCTCGACCGACTTCCCCGCCGCATAGGCCTTGATGTTGAAGGCCGTTCCCAGCACCCGGGTCAGGATCTTGCCCGTATGCACAAGGAACGCCTGGTCCGGCCGGTGAACAATATCGAAATAAGCCTCCCCATTTAGCACCACCTCCCGCGATCCATACTCCAGCCGACTGTGCTTGTTCAGGATAACCATGCTCCCATCCGGCAGATGAATTATCTTTTTGTTTTCCGCGGTCTCCCAGGACATTGCCACAACTCTCCCAACACTATCCTTCTTTATCACCGCCCTGACCCCCGCGACGTCAGCCGCGGCCGGCCGCCGATAAGCGATCGACCAATAAGCCATCAACCCCGCAAGCCCAAGCAACACCGCCGCAGCCGCCCGCCAGCCCAACACCCGCGATGCCCCGCCGCGCCATCGCCCATCCCACCATAACCCCTCCCTCCGCCTGTCCAGCCCTGACAATCCCTCCCTCCGCCTGTCCAGCCCTGACAATCCCCCCCTCCGCCTGTCCAGCCCTGACAATCCCTCCCCCGCCTGGCTAACCCGCTTGTACATCCGGTCCCAATCTACCCCATATTCAACCTGCCCGGACCTCAACTCCTCCCACAACCGCCGCATCGGAGCGGACAACGCCTCCTCCGCATCGGCCTGCCCCAGCAGCGATACTAACTCCTCCACCTCTACAGGCGGCAGGTCCCGCCGTAGATAGCGGTCAAATAACTCCCTAAGACGATGTGAAGATGAAGGGTCCATACCAGCTAGACACCCGGAAAAGGCAGAAGGACTAATGCAGCAGAAAAAAAATCAGTACCAGCACCGACCCATGCTGGCCAAGATAACTCCGGATAAACCGAAGCGCATGTACCATATGATTCTTGACCGTATTCCGGGACAGATGCAGTTGCGCCGCGATCTCCTCATGATTCAACCCCCCGTCACGGCTAAGCTGAAAGACCAGCCGCCGTTGCGGACTAAGCTCGGAGAGCGCATCCCTCAACAGCTGGTCATACTCCGTCACCAGCGCCCGCTCCTCTACATTGTTGTTTTGCGGCCTCGCCAGCTCCGGCCCCGCTAACTCCTGCAGCTCCCGGAGCAGCCGCATGTCATAAGCTGCCTTCCGCAGATAATTCAATGTACGGTTCCGCGCGATCGTGAAGATATATCCGTCCAGGTTCTCTACTTCATGCAGCAGGTCCCGGCACAACCAAAGTTTGATGAAGATTTCCTGGGTGATCTCCTCCGCAGCATAAGGAGAATGGGCAATGGCCAGTACGTATCCATAAACACGATTTTTATAGCTGTCAAAAAGACAATTAAACGCACGGGCACTGAGTTGGGTTCGCTCCTCTGATTTCATGGCAGCAATTTTAGTTTTTCAGCAATCGCCGCCATAAAAGTAGCAATTTATTCAATCACCACCATAACCGTCCACCCAGCCTACCCTCGCAAGCCAACCATCCAACCTGCCCCCTCGAAGACCCACCATCCAGCCTACCCCCTCGAAAACCCACCATCCAGCCTACCCCACGACGACCACCACTTTTCCCCTTGTCCTACCCGTCGCCACCTGGAGATGCGCATCCGCTATCTGCGCCAGTGGAAACGCCTTCATGATCTCTGACCTCATCTCCCCTTCCTCCAGCAGCTGCGCGATATGCTGCATATCCTCCCCCGCCGACTGTACAAACATCCCCAGCGCGAAAATCCCCCTTGCCTTCGCCTTCTCCTTGGTCGCATCGCTCAGCCCGGCCGTTGTGATCAGCGTTCCACCTTTTCGGAGCACGGCCAACGACCGGTCCGCATTTTCAGCGCTCACCGTATCCAACACAAAATCAATATCCTTCGCAACCTCCTCGAACCGCTGAGCCTTATAGTCGATATGTTCATTGGCGCCCAGCGAAAGCACAAAATCCTTGTTCTCCGCCGACGACGTCGCAATCACATACGCCCCGATATGCCGGGCGATCTGAACCGCGTAATGCCCGACACCGCCCGCCGCCCCATGGATCAGGATCCGCTGCCCCGGCCGGAGCCGCCCGTAATCCGAGAAAGCCTGCCACGCCGTCAATGGCGCCAGAGTAGCCGCAGCCGCTTCTTCATAGGACACATTCTCCGGTTTGATCGCTAACTGCTCCGCCGGAGCCGACACCTGCTCCGCGTACGCCCTCCCGCTGCCCGGGAACCGGATCATCCCGAATACGTCATCCCCCTCCGTAAACAAGGGCGACGTCGACTCCAACACCACCCCTGAAATATCCCATCCCAAAACCATCGGCTTGTCATCTTTCAATCGCTCAGCCATCCCCTTACCCTCCCTCGTCTTGACATCCACCGGATTGATGCTGATTGCCTTTACCTGTACCAATACATCCCCTTCCTTGATCCCCGGCGCCGGCAACTCTGCGGGCTGAAGCTGCTCGACCCCGCCAAAATCATTCAAAATGATTGCTTTCATGCTAATATTTTATTTCTCCCGCAAAACTAAGGCTTTCTCTTTGCTCCCCAACCGAACTCTTTGCTCGCCAACCGAACATTCATTGTAACATTACCGGACTTTTGCCCGTCTTTATAAATAGTAGTAAATTTAAATATGATTAGCAATTATCTCAAACTCGCCCTCAGGCACCTTCTCCGGAAAAAAACCTTTTCCTTCATCAATATTTTTGGGTTGACGGTTGGCCTCGCCGGTTGCGTACTCATCGGACTTTTTATCGCGGACGAGCTGAGTTTCGACACCTTCAATAAGAACGCGCCACGCATCGCCCGCATCACGTGCGAAGCGGCCTTTGACGGTACGCTCAACAACGTCGCCGTGACCGGCACTCGCGTCGGTCCTCGCTTCCAGTCCGTCTTCCCCAGGATCGAAGCCTTCACCCGGACATATGTCGGCCGTACCATCGTCGCCAACGGCGTCAACCATTTCGAAGAGAACAATTTCCTTTACGCCGACTCTGCCTTTTTCAGGATCTTTACCTTCCCGATTCTCAATGGCGATCCCGATCCCCTCAGCAGCAAGGACAACCTCGTCATGACCGAATCGGCTGCCCGAAAATATTTCGGCCAGGACGACCCCATCGGCAAGATCCTCCGCGTCCGCGATACCGGGAATTACCGCGTCGCCGCGGTCATCGCCGACCCACCCCATAACTCCCAGCTTCAATTCAGCATCATCGCCCGCTTCGACAATCTTGAGAAGCCCGACGAATGGCTGTCCGCCAACTGGATCACCTACTTGCTGCTCCGCGACCCGCACGATTTCGCTCCGCTGGAGCAACAGGTCAACGCCTATATGCAGTCGCCGCTCATCCACGGCGAAACCCGCCTCACCGGGTCCGACTATCTGAAATACCACCTCGAACCGCTAACCCGTGTCCATCTCTATTCGAAACTCGATGGTTTCACCCCGAATGGCAGCATCACGACCGTCTATGTCCTGACCATCATCGCCCTCCTCATCCTGGCGATCGCCTGCTTTAACTATACCAACCTCGCCGTTGCCCAGTCGTCCGCCCGCATGGGCGAGATCGGCGTCCGGAAAGTACTCGGTGCCGCCAAAAACCAGCTGTTCACCCAGTTCACCGGCGAGTCCCTTCTGATCACCTTCCTTGCCATGATCCTGGCCATCGCCATCAGCACCCAGTTAATCCCCGTCTTCAATGGTATCACCGGCAAACACCTCAGCTGGACCGACCTGATCCGGCTGAAACCACTATCCCTGATCCTCGCCGCTGCCATCGGAACAGGTCTGCTGGCAGGCGCCTACCCCGCTCTCGTCCTCTCCAATACCCGGCTGATCAGCATCCTCCGGTCCGGCTTCCGCGTCACCGGCGCACGGAACGGTCTCCGTCGCTCTCTGGTCGTTCTTCAATTCGCCATCTCTCTGTTCCTCATCATAACGACCATGGTTATCCTCGGGCAGATGGACTATATCCGCCACAAAGACCTCGGCTTCGACCGGGATCATGTGGTCGTAATACCGATCGATTATAGAATGCATAACCGGTATCAGTCGATCAAGACTGCCATAAGCCAGCTCCCCGGCGTCATCAATATCTCGGGATCCTACGACCTGCCCGTTTCCGTCGGCTGGACCGATGGCATCAGCGCCAATAATGGCAAGCAGCCGGTATCCGTTTCCGTCCACGCTATCCCCACCGACCTCAATTTCATCGCTACGATGAATATGCAGCTCCTGGCAGGCAAAGATTTCACTCCAAACGACCTCCCCGAGATCACGGCGAGAGACTCTGCCCAACCGCTCTATCGGTTTATCCTCAACGAAACCGCCGTCCGCAGGCTTGGCTGGACCCCCGGAGAAGCGATCGGAAAACGGGTATCCAAAGGCAACTCCGGACTCGTCGTCGGCGTCGTCCGCGATTTCAATTTTACTTCCATGCGGGATCCCATCGGGCCCCTGATCCTCTTTCCCGATACCGGATACGTCCATTATTTATTGGTCCGCGTCACCGGCGCCCACTTGCCCGCACAGCTCGATCGTCTGCAAACCACCTGGAAGTCGATTGTTCCCGATCGCCCCTTCAGCTACCATTTCCTCGACGAAGACTATAACCGTCTATACCGATCCGAACAACGCACCGGCGAGCTCTTCACCTTCTTCTCCGCCCTGGCGATCTTCCTCGCCCTGCTCGGCCTCTTCGGGCTCGCCGCCATCAGTACCGTCCAGCGGACCAAAGAGATCGGTATCCGCAAAGTCCTTGGCGCCAACGGATTCAATATCGCCCTGCTGCTGGCCCGCAATTTTATCCTGCTGATCGTCGTTGCCTTTGCAATCGCCACCCCGGTAGCCTGGATCGCCTCCTCCAATTGGTTGAATGACTTTTCCTATCGGATCACGCTGCCCGTCTGGACCTTCCCCCTCGCCGGCCTCGCCGTCCTGCTCGTAGCTTTCGCTACCGTCAGCTACCACGCCTGGCGCGCTTCCCGGATCAATCCGGCTGTCAGTCTGAAGACCGAATAATATTCATTACCTTACCCGCACAAAACTACTGCACATGACCGCCCAAAGACGCCTCTTGCTGACCCTGCTTGTCCTGGCCATACCCATGCTCCTTCAAGCCCAGAACGCCCCCGACATCCCAACCTCCACGCCCCCGCCTCTCTCCGACATCCCGACACCCAAAGACCATTTCGGCTTTAACATCGGCGACAATTACCGGCTCGCCAACTATACCCAAACCGAAGCCTATTTCAAGAAACTCGCCGCCGCCTCCGATCGCGTGAAACTCGTTGTGATCGGTAAAACCGAAGAAGGCCGCGACCAACTCATGCTGATCGTCTCCTCCCCGGCCAATATCAAGGAGCTCGAGCGCTACAAAATAATTTCCCAACAGCTCGCCCACGCCGAAGGCCTCACCCCCGAACAAGCCCATGCCCTCGCCGCCGAAGGAAAAACAGTCGTCTGGATCGACGGGGGCCTCCACGCCACCGAAGTCGTCGGCGCCCACCAGCTCATCGAGACTGCCTACCAGCTGATCAGCCGCCAGGACGCCGAAACCATGCGCATCCTCGACAACGTCATCATCCTCATGACCCACGCCAACCCCGACGGCCAGGAACTGGTATCGGATTGGTATATGCGCAATCCCATCCCCGAACACCGCTCGCTGGACAACGTCCCCCGCCTCTGGGAGAAATATGCGGGACACGACAACAACCGCGACTTTTACATGCTTAACCTGAAGGAGACACAGAACATCGCGCGCCAGCTCTTCGTCGAATGGATACCACAGATCATGTATAACCACCACCAGGCCGGGCCCGCGGGCTCCATTCTGGCAGGGCCGCCCTACCGCGATCCATTTAACTATGTGTTCGATCCCCTCGTGATGACTAGCCTCGACGCCGTAGGCGCCGCAATGATCAATCGCCTGAACCTCGAAGGCAAACCCGGCTACACCGAACGCGCCGGCTCCGTATTCCACCTGGTACATC
>Ga0210383_10000154_pt1 | contig 71082 bp, 61 predicted proteins | sample IncBWC14OmetaG_FD_160072 | JGI IMG/M metagenome (GOLD analysis project Ga0210383, IMG submission 160072) | Forest soil microbial communities from Barre Woods Harvard Forest LTER site, Petersham, Massachusetts, United States - Inc-BW-C-14-O ...
CCGAAAGCCCCAGGCTAAGAACGATCACAATCAGGCAGGGCACAACCAGGAATAGAAAGGGGTAATCCGTTTGCCAGAAAACATAGACGGTAACCCCACAAAGCAGCGCGAAAGGCCACAGGAATTCAAAAGCGGATTGCTTTGGGAAGCGTCCTCTCTGGCCGAAAGCAAGGCAAAGTGGCGTGACCGTCGAGATGCCCAAAGCGTCGGCAGTAAACCACAACCTGAAGGTATGTGCCATTGCAGTCGTATAGAATCTCTGCAGCGGAAGCGAAGCCAGAAACGCCGCAATCGCCGGCGCCAAAATCACTCCGCAAGCCAGAAAGCTCAACAATTGCCGCCGGCGAGTCAAATCCGGCGCAGGGGCAATCGTCCCGTACAAAAGGAACGCCGCTACCAGAACCTCGATCATGTTACAGCCGGCAAGATAAAAGGAGATCGGAACCGGGTTCGCGAGGCTCAGGTTAATCCCCACGTCTACGGAGTACGCGACACCGATATACGCGAGCCATTGCCGTCGAGGCGTAAGCAACAGCACCCCCAGCAGAAGACCGTTCGAAGGCCACACAATGGTGATGCCGCCGGAGCGAGTATTAAGCAACAGGGCGCAGTACGACAGCAGGGCGAGGAACACGCCAATTGCGGCGAGCCGCCGGATGGGAGGAAGGCGGCCAGTGTTATCCGGGTCGGTATCTATAGAAGTCATGCGTCTCTGGAATCAAGAGTAACGAGCAAAGTGAGCACAAACAAGCAGATAGTTCTTCCCGAAGTGACCGTGGTGATGAGCAAAACCACGCCCAGATCGGCAAACTTACTCCTCGACGCATTTCCCAAAATGTTTTCAGTATCGGAAACGATAAATGCTCGACCTGATTCCCGTCTGCGCAGCGGGTCCCAGTTCAGCGCAGGTAGGATAACAAGGCGATTCCGAGCGCCAGGACAACAACCGGAATCCAAAACTGTGAGTCCGTCAGAATTGCCTTAAGCACAACAAGCCTACCGTTTCTGCAGTTAGCCGGTTCAGCGTCGGGACCGCGTTACCACGCAGCTACCATTTTACTTGATGGCCTCCCGGCGAGGGCTAGTTAATCGCTGCTAAAATTAGGACGCAAGTTTTTCCGCGGAGGGTCACGCCATGAATAGCACTCTCAGCCCAGTTGAGGTCGCACAGGCAGTTCACATCGAAGAAGAGTGGGACGAGTTTGTCAGCGGCCGCTACAAAGAGGGCAAAAGCGAGTCGGAGTTTCGCAACTACGATGCGAAGGTCGTGCCAACGGTCGCCGAATTCTACAAGCTTAACCACGAGAAACAGACTCTCGACTTCGTTCTCCGCAAGGAAGCAGAGTATTTCCCACTCAAGAAGGGCGAAAAGACAATCTGGGAAGCGGCAGACTTCCTGAATACGCTGGTCGATGACAGCGACCCAGATACAGATCTTACCCAAATCGAGCACCTGCTTCAGACTTCGGAGGCGGTCCGCAGAGATGGACACCCCCGATGGATGGTCGCGGCGGCTTTCGCACACGATCTGGGCAAGGTTCTATGCCTCTACGGAGAGCCGCAATGGGCAGTAGTGGGCGACACTTTCCCGGTGGGCTGCGCCTACTCCGATAAGATCGTCTTTCCCGAGTACTTTGCGAACAATCCGGATATGAACGTGCCGGAGTATCAGACGCTATACGGCATCTATGAGCCAAACTGCGGCCTCGACAAGGTGCACATGTCGTGGGGACACGACGCCTACATCGCGCACGTGATGAAGCCGTATCTTCCCGAAGAGGCTCTCTATATGCTGCGCTATCACTCCTTTTACGCGGCGCACCAGCACGGCGCTTACACGCACTTGATGACCGAGCAAGACAAGCAAATGTTCGCGACCTGGGTTCTGAAGTTCAATCCCTACGATCTTTACTCGAAGGGTCTCGCCAAGCCGGATATGCCAGCGATCAAGCCCTATTACGACGATCTATTCGCGGAGTTTTTCCCCGGAAAGATCGCCTGGTAGCGGTTTCCTTTTGTAAGCTAGAAAAATCGGGTCCGCTTCCACAGCGTCCATCCGGCACCGAAGAGCAGGATTGCGAGCAGCACGCACAAGCCCGCAGCCCAACTCATATTCATGGCCAATGGCGGCAGCGTTGCTCCCCAGGCAAACCAGACAAACAGACCGATGGCCAGGGCGACAATCAGGTAGTCCCACCACTGACGGTTGCTTTGGGCCTGCTTATCATGTTCAATGCCAGCCTGCGCCATGAGAGCACGGTGATACTCCAGGTTGTAACGATTGCACTCGCGCAGGAGCACTTCGTTTGTCGAGGCGTGCTCTTCTGCCGACGCAGCGGCGGTGCTGATGGCGAGCGCGCCGAGAATCATAACTGCCGATCCTGCAAGAATGGACAACTGATGCCTTCGATCGAGCCCGGCGAGTTCGCCGAAGACAAGCGCTCCCCACGCAAGTCCCCAGAGCTGGTTGGTGTTTGAAAGAGGAATGCCGCGGCCAATGCCGATGTACTTGGTCGCGTACTGCTGAAAGAGGTCGCCGATGACCCAGCAGAATCCGCCGAGAAAAAGCCAGAAGACAAAGTGGCGCGCGGCGAAGAGCTGCCCGGCGACCGTATGGAAGCCGCCCGCGAGTCCGATTGAAAGGGCAAACATGGTGCCCAGCTCACCCACGGTGAAGATAGTCACGAACGATAAAGGATTCATGCCGCTCAGATAGGCCTTGCGATAGGGAACATACATCGTGCCCCACAACAGGCTGGCTCCCAGGGCCGCGGCGACACCCGCCACGGCATGCGTCGAGCTCGCGTTCGCGGAGCGGATCGTGCTGAACCCCAGCGTCGTTGCACCGGCCACGATTGCCAGAGCTCCCAGAATCACTTTCGCCCAGTTGCCGGCGGAGGCCCCTCTGAGTTCCTTGAACAGAACGATCCCCCACAGAATGCCGATCAGGCTGTTGGCGTTCCACAGGGGAAACGCGATCGCAAGCCCGACGTCGCGAATAGCGAAGACGGTGAGCGTGTTTGCGACTGCCCACAGCGCGCCGGCGAGAATCGCCCAGGCAAGGAGGTGAGGTTTGCTGAGCAGGTCTTCAAAAACATACTTCGTGCCACGCAACAGAGTTGGGAAGGTCCATCGGGCGGTAAAGACGCCCGCAACCATACAGAGTGAAATCGTGTATGGAGAGAGGCCTGTCGTAACCAGCTTGGTGGGAGCCTCCGCCGCACCCAGCCAGGCACCCGCCGCAATACCGCACAGCACCCCGAGACCATGCATTGAATGCCCGGGCATTGCTGATTTCGGTTGCTCGTCGATCTTTGATATTCCTGCCATCTCTCGAGTTCTTTCCAATCGGTGCAGGAAGCCACATTAAGGGACGCAGGGACAAGAGTCAACAAAGCCGCGACATCCCGGACGTCACAAAAGAACAAAAATTAGACGAGTATCGGCGAGACAATTGCTATAATTTTTAACTGACTGGTTAATTAATGACAGACAAACCCATTCAGATTCGGCAAGACCGCGCCGACCAGACGCGGAAGCATATCCTGCGCGCTGCGATCCGTGAATTCAGCGCGCATGGTCTGGCAGGAGCACGTACGGACGCTATCGCCGTGTCGGCGAAGGTCAACAAGGCGCTCCTTTACTACTACTTCAAGAGCAAGCATGGTCTGTACGCGGCGGCGTTTGAGGAGATCGCCAGCAGCGTCGTCGAGCGCACCCTCGCCGCTCTTGACCCGGAATACAGCGCCGGGGAACGCCTTGTGCGCGCAGCACTGGACCACTTCGACCGGATTCTCACACAGCACGAGTTCCAGAGTCTCCTGCAGCAGGAGATGGTCAGGTTCCGCCGGGGCGAGAGTGGGGACGTGTCGCAGCTCGTCAAGAAGGTGTTCAAGCCGTTGCTCTTGAAGATGCAGGAAACAGTGCAAGAAGGTATTCGAGCGGGTGAGTTGTGTGAGGTTGACCCGTTACAGGTTGTGTATTCGATGCTGGGCGCCAATGTCTTCTATTTTCTAAGCGCGCCAATGATGCAATTTGCGCTGCCCTTCGATCCATTCGACGAGACGGCGCTGGAGATGCGGCGGCGGGCTACTGCGCAATTTTTGGGCAAAGCTCTCTTCGTTGACCGCGTTCGCGGAGTCAAGGTTGCGAAGCGCGTCCTGGCCGATATGCCTATGCCGAAGCTCAATAAGAATAGACTGTGGAGAAAGCACCCATGAATGCACGCAATCGCGTGTTTATTTTGCTCGGGATACTCGCGCTCATCGCGCTCGCCTGGTATTTCTTTTCAACGCAGCGCTCAGACGATCTTCAGTTAATCGGCACGGTGGACGCCAATGAAGTCGTCGTCAGCTCGCGCATCCCTGGCCGCATACAAACACTGACGGTCGACGAAGGCGACGACGTGAAGGCCGGGCGACTCATCGCAACCATCGAAAGCGACGACCTGGCGGCTGCAACCAATGCCGCCAAGGCGACAACGGTAAGCCAGCAGTACAAGCTGCAGGGGTCAAGCGATACGGAACGGCAGATGCTAGGAAGCACGTCCAGCCAGGTAATCAATGCGGAAGCCCAACTCCGCGCAGCGAGAGCCAGCTTGGTGCAGGCACAGGCTCAGTACGAGCATCAGCAGGCGGATACCTCGCGGACCGTGGCTCTGGCCAAGCAGGGCGTAATGAGCGAGCAGGCGCACGATGAAGCGGTTACCTCTTTGAATGCAGCGAAAGCTGCGGTCGATGCGGCGCAGGAGAATGTTTCTGCGGCTGAGGCCTCAGTGAAGCTCGCGAAGGCGAATACGATTCAGGCGCAGGCAGCCGCCAAAACAGTGCAGGCAACACGTGGCGATGTGCAAAATGCGCAGGCGCTGCTGAACCAAGCGCAGGTTCAACTGGGATATGCGCAGGTCGTTTCGCCAATCTCCGGCAAGGTCAACGTAAGAGCGGCGCGCCAAGGCGAGGTAGTTTCGCCCGGAACTCCAATCGTGACCATCACCGACCTGACCCAGACGTGGATCTATGCGCCGCTGCCCGAGACGGAGGCCGATTCCGTGCAGGTGGGCGACAGCCTCCGTGTGGTCATGCCGAGCGGTTCTACCATTCAGGGCAAGGTGATCGCCAAGTCGGCGGAGGCAGACTTCGCCACGCAGCGCGATGTGAGCCGGCGTAAGAGAGATATCAAGACCATCAAGCTGAAACTGCTGATCGACAATCCCGGCATGAAGTACGTACCGGGAATGATCGCCGAAGTCTATATCCCGAAGAACAAGCCGGTGTCGCGATGAATGCCAGCGCGTCAAACGCGGCGATTGCCGTCGAAAACATCGTGAAACGCTACGGAGATTTCGAAGCCGTGAAGGAAGTCACTTTCGAAGTTGGCGACGGCGAAATCTTCGGGCTGCTCGGACCCAACGGCGCCGGCAAGAGCACGCTCATCCGCATGATGACGACGCTGATTCCGGTCAGCAGCGGCAAGGCAATTGTCGCCGGACATGACGTTTCGCGCGAACCCGACGCGGTCAGGCGGGTGATCGGTGTTATCCCCCAGGCGCTCACCAGCGATATCGATCTGACAGTGGAAGAAAACCTCTCGATCTACGCCAAGCTCTATGAGGTCCCGAAGGCTGAGCGCAAGCGCAATATCGACGAGCTTCTCGAAGCTGTAGACCTGACCAAATGGCGCGGCGCGCAGACGAAAACGCTCTCCGGAGGCATGCGGCGGCGGCTGGAGATCGCGCGCGGCCTGGTTCATAATCCCCGAATCTTCTTTCTCGACGAGCCCACCACCGGGCTCGATCCGGTGTCGCGCGTGGCGGTGTGGGAGATGCTGGATCATCTCCGGAAGAGCCACCACCTCACGATGCTGATCACCACGCATTACATGGAGGAGGCCGACAATCTGTGCGACCGCATCGCCATCGTCGATCATGGGAAGCTGGTCGCGCTCGATACGCCGATGGCGCTCAAGGCCAGCGTTCTGGGAACCAACGTGGTCGAAGCGCAATTCACACATGAATCCGACGAGTGGCCGGCACGACTGAAGCAGCTGGCTGGTGTGACCGCGGTGGAATCGCATGGCTCCGCCATGTACAAATTGCTCACCGCCGACGGCTCGCTCACGACTACGCAGCTCGTGGAGATGGCGGTTAGCCGGGGCGAGGTCATCAAGTCGCTGAGCGTGCAAACGACAACGCTCGATGACGTTTTTGTTCACTACACCGGGCGTCAGCTTCGCGACGAACAGGTGAAGGCGGTTGGGTTTATGATGCCGCCGCGACCGGGGATGCAACCATGACACGAATGATGGCAATTGTAGAACGCGAGATGCGGAAGTTCTTCCGCTCACCAGCGCTGATGATGGTCTCGATGGCCCTTCCGCTTGTCCAGCTGATCATCCTAGGCAACGCCTTCGGCGGCAAGATTCGCGGGGCGCGCATGGGGGTAGTCGACTACGACCGCGAGTCCCAATCGCTGAAGATCCACGAGGCCTTCGACTCGATTGCCGTAAACATCCGCACCTTTACCACGGTTCCATACAGTGACGAACAGCAGGCGCGGGAAGACGTGCGTACAGGAAAGATTGATGGCGCCGTTATCATTCCGGCGCAGTATTCGCGGCGCGTACTCGCCGGCGATTCTCCGGCAATCGGGTTGGTGGTCGACAACTCCGACCAGACCATGAGCAGCAGCCTCGAGGCCGAGATGCAATCACTCGTCGACGCATTGAACGCTCCCGTCATCCAGCAAAGAGTAGTTCAAAGCATCGCTCTCGAAATCGTAGAACTTTACCCCTACGTCGAATACATGAAGTACCTGCTTTCCGGCTCTGTGGCGCTAGCCATGTATGTGGCCGTCATGATCGGCGGAGGCATGCTCTATATCGACGACAAGGCGCGGGGGGTGCACGAAGGCTATCTGGTAACGCCGATCACGAGACTGGAGTTGGTCCTCGGATTGAATCTCGCAGGCACCATCAAGGCTGTGCTTTCGGGCGTCTGCCTGACGGTGATTGGCTCGTTGATGGCGGGCCTGGGCGTGATCTTTCATCCGGAGTCAGCCTTGCTTCTCCTGCTGTTGATCCTGTCGACCTCAATCGCCTTCAACGGCATGATGTTCCTGATGATGGTGCGCGTCGAAGACCCCCTCATACCGCGAGCCATTTTTGGAGTGCTGAATACGCTGCTGTTCTTTCCGAGCGGGGCGATTTCTCCAGTCACAGGATTTCCACCCTGGCTGAAAGCGATTGCGGTTATCGATCCTTTTACCTATGCAGTGCACGGCTTCAAGGCAGTGCTGCTCAAGGATGGGGGCTTGACGGCTATCCGCACGGACCTGATTTTCCTGTTTGGGTTTGGGATCGCGACGTTGCTGGTCGCGACTCCTCTTTTCAAGCGCACTCTATAGCGACCGGTACGCCGCCACGCTGCTATCCTCTTTGTTTGGAGGAAACCTGTTCCATGCTTAATCTTGAAGGTCGCGTCGCCGCCGTTTTCGGACTGGCCAACAAACGCAGCATCGCCTGGGGTATCGCCCAGAAGCTCCAGCAGGCGGGAGCCAGGCTCGCCATCAGCTACCAAAATGAGCGTATGAAGGCTGAAGCCCAGGACCTGATCGCCGATCTCCCCGGCGCTGAAGCTTTCCAGTGCGACGTGTCGAACGACGAGGAAATCCACCACGTCTTCGCGCAACTAAAGGAGCGCTACGGCAAGCTTGATGTGCTGGTACACTCGATCGGCTATGCACCCGCGGAAGAGCTGAAGAACGACTTTGTCCAGACGACGCGTGATGGCTTCCGCATCGCACACGACGTCAGCGTCTACTCGCTGATCGCGCTCAGCCGCGGCGCGGCACCGCTGATGCCCGAGGGTGGCAGCATCATCACGCTCACCTATTACGGTGCGGAAAAGGTAGTTCCTCACTACAACGTGATGGGCGTGGCCAAGGCTGCGCTTGAGGCCACGGTGCGCTATCTTGCGGCTGATCTGGGCAAGCAGAACATTCGCGTCAATGCCATCTCCGCCGGACCGATCAAGACCCTCGCTGCGCGCGGCATCGGTGGTTTGAGCGATATGCTGAAGGCCCACGCTGACCGCGCGCCGCTGCATCGCAATACGGAGCAATTGGAAGTGGGCGGCGCCGCTGTTTTTCTGGCTTCAGAGATGGCCAGCGGCATCACCGGAGAAACCATCTTCGTCGACTCGGGCTACAACATTATGGGCTTTTGAGGGGAACTTTGCCGGCCGTCTCTCCGTAGCTCCAATGCGGTAGGTTTTTGCGATGATTAAATTCCTTTTGTGGTGTGTTCTTCTGTTTCTGTGCTGGCCGCTGGCACTGCTGGCACTGATCGCGTATCCCTTTGTGTGGCTGATCCTGTTGCCCTTCCGGGTGGTCGGAATTGCGGTGGGCGGCGCCCTCGAACTGGTTGCTGCATTGATCTTTCTACCTGCGCGCCTGCTCCGTGCGGTCTAAGCGTGCATTTGCCTTCCCGGCAACGCCATCCTGATGCACACTAGTGTTAGGAGATACTTTCCAGTGCTGGCAGAAATCCCAACTGAGCGTGGCGCAGACACATCGCCGATCGGCCGCTGGTCCTCGATCGCGGCGCACTCTATTTTGCTGGTTCTGCTCATTCTTGCCGGACGCCATGCATGGCAGGTTCGGCCTGTGAGTACACGTGGCGGCCAGCATTCTACGGTTCTTTACTGGGCAAGCTCTGTTGGAACAGGCGTGGCCCACTCCCATCAACAGGGCGCGGAAAAATTGTCCCCAGCGAGAGTGATCCCGCGGAACAATCCCGTGAATCCGTCACACCAGAAGATGCTCGACCCGGAAACGCCCCAAGCCACCGAGACGGCTGCCGCGAGCCCAGCGGGAAGTTCGACCTCACCATCGCAGAACGAAGGAACCGGGGATGGTTCAGAGAATATGACTCCGGCGTTTCCCGTTTACTCGCCCTCGCCGCATGTGGCCGACCGCTCCCTGCTCCCTCCGACCAATGAAAACGTCGTGGTCGATGTAAATGTCAGCGCGTTGGGTGAAGTGCTCGACGAGAAACTGGTCCATGGGCTGGGCAATAGCCTCGATCAGACCATTCTGGACACGGTACGGAGCTGGAAGTTCCATCCGGCGACGGTAGACGGGAACGCGGTGGCCTCCGTGGCCGAGTTGGTCTTTCCGCTGAGTCAAAAGTGGAGAGGCTAGCCCCAGCGCCAACTACGCAGTTCGTCCTCGGGTGAATAGCCGGATAATCAGCGTGAGAATAACAGCCCCGAGCACGGCGACGATGATCGTGTAGAGCATACCGCCCGATCCGGCGAAACCCAGCGATCGCATAATAAAACCGCCAATAACGGCTCCGACGATGCCGACTACGATATCCATGAGCGCTCCGTACCCGCCCCCGCTCATGAGCTTGCCTGTAATCCAGCCTGCGATTAGGCCGACTATGATCCACCACAGAATGAACATAGACTCTCCTCCGATTACCAAAACACTTCGGATGGTATGATGCGGAAACGCACTTTCACGCTCGAACCGCCGCCCTTTGGGCTCATTTTTCTGATGGCTGTAACTGTAGCCAACTCTGCGAGTCAAACAGGTATGAAGAGGATGCGAGGGATTTTCCAGGCTCGAGCCGGATACGTGATTCTTTCGTCCTGCGCGGCAGCATTGATCGCCGCCTGCTCGATTTTCGCCGGACGTACCCAGGCTGCCGACAGCCCGGCGGCGAAGCAACCTGTTCTCGTTGAGCTATTTACGTCGGAGGGCTGCTCGAGCTGCCCTCCCGCGGATGCCCTTCTTGAGCTCCTCGATCACGAACAGCCTGTTCCCGGCGCCCGGGTCGTTGTGCTAAGCGAGCACGTGGATTACTGGGATCATGAGGGCTGGCGCGATCCCTTTTCTTCTCCTGAGATAACGGCGCGGCAGGACTTCTACGTCTCCCGCTTTTCGCAAGACAGTGCTTACACCCCCGAAGCTGTGATCGATGGAGCTCGCGGTCTCACCGGAAATGATCGCAGAGGCCTGGTCAGTGCTATTCAGGAAGCGGTGCAGAAGCCGAAGATTGAAATTGCAATTGCCAACGCTACCGTCAATGGCAAGTCTGTAGAGGCTACCGTGACGGCTGGGACACATCCTCGAACCGACCTGTACGCAGTACTCGCAGATGACCACGATGAGTCGAGCGTCTCACGGGGAGAAAACTCGGGAAAGCATCTCGAACACGTGGCTGTGGTGCGAGTGATCGAGAAGATAGGCTCTCTGAACGACGAGCTCAGCAAGCAGATCCACGTCGCTCTACCCGGCCACGCGCAAGCAAAGATGCGGCTCGTGGTCTTCGCTCAAGAGCGCGGAACCGGCCACATACTGGGCGTAGCAGAAGCCACCTTTAGCGACACCGGAAGCCTCCCTCAGCAACAGGCGCAGTCTTCCCGCCCGCAATAGGAGCAACAGCTACAGCACCCGCCGGCAATTGACGGGATTACCAGCACTTCATCGCCGTCCTTGAATGCGTACTTGTCATTACCGAGGAATCGGATGTCTTCCTCGTTGACGTAGAAATTGATGAAGCGACGCACCTGGCCATGCTCGTCGCGAAGATGGGTTTTGAGAGCCGGGAAAGTCGTTTCGATCTCCGTAATCAGTTCGGGCAGGTTGCCCGCGTTCGACTGGACCTCGCGGGCTCCGTTGGTGTGCTTGTGGAATGCGTTGGGCAGCAGAACTCTAACTGACACGGACGCCTCCAAAGACGAGCTCTTGCTCTTCATTTTGTTCCTCCAGATAGGTTTCGAAATCGGACAGCCTCGGACGTACAGGCGCTTCGAGCTCATAAGCTCCTGCCAGTGCGTCGGTGGTTTTGAGACCGTTGCCGGTGATGCAGGTAACGGTAAGCTCGTCTTGACGGATGCGTCCGTGAGCATACAGGCGTGCAGTGACAGCGGTCGTCACTCCTCCCGCGGTTTCGGTGAAGATGCCTTCAGTCTCGGCCAGTTCCTGGATCGCGGACACAATCTCGACGTCCGATACGTCTTCGGCCCAGCCGCCGCTCTCACGAATGCAGCGCGTTGCATAGACGCCGTCCGCTGGGTTGCCAATTGCCAGCGAGCGGGCGATGGTAGACGGCCGCTGCGGCTCGATGTGATCGGCGCCGGTCTTTACGGCAGTCGCGATGGGCGAGCAGCCCGTGGCCTGCGCGCCGAAGAAGCGCACTTCTTTTTCCTCGACCAGGCCGAGCGCGATCAGTTCCCTGAAGGCTTTGCGGATCTTGGTGATGAGTGAGCCGCCGGCCATAGGCACTACAACGTTGTCGGGTAATCTCCAGCCGAGTTGCTCTGCAATCTCGAAGCCGACAGTCTTCGAGCCTTCCGCGTAGTAGGGACGCAGATTCACATTGACGAAGCCCCAGTGGTAGCGGTCTGCGATCTGCGAACAGAGGCGGTTGACATGATCGTAGTTGCCGTCGATACGGACCAGTTTTGCGCCATAGACCTGCGTGTTGAGAATCTTGGCTGGTTCAAGATCAGAAGGCACCAGAATGTAGCTCTTGAGTCCGAGCCGTGCAGCCTGCGCTGCGACCGCGTTCGCGAGGTTGCCGGTAGACGAGCACCCGACGGTGTCAAAGCCGAAGATCTGCGCATTGGCGAGCGCAACCGATACCACGCGATCCTTGAAGCTCAGCGTGGGCAGACAAACGGCGTCGTTCTTGATGTAGAGATTGCTGGCGCCGATGCGCTCGGCAAGCCGAGGGGCACGCAAGAGAGGCGTCCACCCCGCTGGAGTTGGCGCGACGTAATCGTCGGGCACCGGCAGCAAGGCCTGGTAACGCCACATGCTGCTTGGGCCTTTGGCGATCGCCTCGCGGGTAAACGTGTTACGGGCAGCCTCAAGATCGCACTGGACCTCGAGCGGAGAGAAACATTCGTCACAGATGGAAAGCGGCGCGTTGTCATACCGCTTGCCACATTCCCGACATCGCAATTCATAGGCGTGCGCCATAAAGCCCTCGATTCCTGAAACCAAATTCAGGAGCAGCGGCGGGACCCATCGAGGATTTCCCCTATGGGTACAAATGCACGGGCACGCGTGACGAACTCTGCCAAACTTCTGGTACTGCGGCACTACTGGGATTCAGCGAAGTGCGATACAACATGCACCCCGAATCTCATGTTCCCCGATCCGTTTCCGGATTCAGGAGAGAGTTGACACCGATGTCTTAGATTGCCTAAGCCGGTTGTCGTGGCGTCACAGGGCCCGTCCCTCAGCCACTCTTCATGAAATTCAGGCTCGCTCCTAAGAGCAAACTTGAATATCCATTAGATAACACAACGGCGTCGGCGTTGCAAGTGGGTGTTTCAGTGCGGGGGGCAGCTTGAATTTAGTGGAATCCATAGCTGCCACAATCCAATTCTCAAGCACATTCCTCTTCCACTTTCCGTCAGGTTTCTCTCAGCACTGTCGCAGGATCCACCTTCGTCGCTCGCCGCGCAGGGAGATAGCTGGCGAGCAAGGCGACGAAGAGCAACACTAGCGGCGTGAGAGCAAAGGCCATCGGATCAAGCGCCCCAACTTTGTACAGCACGCTCGACATCAGCCTGGTCAGGAGCAGCGCTGCAATCAGACCAATGACAATGCCGATGGTGGCCAGCGTGAGTCCCTGGCGCACGATCAGGCGCAGGATGTCTGCGCGTTCCGCTCCAAGCGCCAAGCGGATGCCCAACTCGCGCCAGCGCTCCGTTACTGAGTAGGCCAGCACACTGTAAATTCCAATCGCGGCCAGCGCCAGCGCCGTGACAGAAAAGGTTCCGAGCAACAGCATCGTGAAGCGCGGCTGCGCGCGGGAGCTATCAATAAGCTCATCAACCGTCTGGATGCTGGTTACCGGCTGATCAGAGTCCACGGCGGAAATCTGCGCACGCACCGCGGAGACTATGCTCTGTGACGGCACGGTCGTCCGCACCAGCAGGTCCATATTGCCCCAGGGCAACTGCGGGAAGGGAATATAAACCTGCGCCCGGGTGTCCTGCGCCAGCCCCTGGTTCTTGACATCCTCGCTCACGCCGATCACCTCAGCCGGCTCCGGCCCGCGCCCAATCACCACATGCTTGCCCACTGGATTCTGGCTGGGCCAGAAACGGCGAGCGAAGGTTTCATTCACGATGACTACCCTGGGTGCCTGGACATTATCTGCTGGGGTGAATCCGCGGCCCTCACGGATCGGAACGCGCATGGTCTGGAACCACAGCGGACTGATGGCCTCAATATCGATAAACGGGCGCTGCGACAGAGGCACGTCCGGCTGGCCGTCCGGCAACATCGGAGTGATCCTCTTCGAACTCAAGGGGAGCGCAGCCGACATCGCGGCACTGCGCACGCCGGGCAGCGCGGAGACGCGGCGAAGCACCTCGTCAAAGAACGCGATCTGCTGTTGCGATTTTGCATACTTCACCGTGGATAGCGAGACATTCATGGTGAGCACCATGTGGGAGTCAAATCCGGGATCGGCGAGCAGCAGCTGCTCGAAGCTGCGCAGCAGCAGTCCCGCCGCGATGAGCAGCAGCATTGAGAGCGCCACTTGGCCTACGACGAGCAAACCTCTCATCTGCGAACGAGCATGGCTTCCGGAAGCACCTCTGCCTTCATCGCGCAGCGTAGTGTTCAGATCGACTCGTGAAAGCTGCATCGCAGGGAAGACTCCGAAGACGATTCCCGTCAGGACTGAAAGGATCAAAGTGAACAACAGCACACGCAGGTCAATACCGATTGGAAGCCCCTGCGGGAGCTGGCTTGCTCCCCATGTAAGCAGCGCTCTCGTTGCAACCCAGCTCAGCCCCACACCAAGTGCGCCGGCAATGAGGGCGAGCAGCAGGCTTTCGGTAAGGAGTTGCCGCATCACTGTGCTGCGACTTGCGCCAAGCGCCGTGCGTACGGCAATTTCCCTCCTGCGGGCCAACCCTCGTGAAAGCAGTAGGCTGGCCACATTAGCGCAAGCAATCAGCAGCACTAGAGCAACTGCGCCCGACAATATCAACAACTTTCCGCGGACGTCTGCCACGACGAGGTCGCGCAACGGAGCGGCTGTCATCACGATAGCGGGATCCGCATCTGGTGCCGTGGGATTCTGTTCTCGATACTGCTGGTTGAGCACGGCAAGTTCATCCTGAGCGCGGGCGAGTGTTGTTCCCGGACGCAACCTCGCCGCAAAGCCGAGATAGCCCACGCCCATCCGTAGCCGCTGCGGGGTCATGAGCGACAACTCGAAGTAACGGGGCGTCCAGATGTCGGTCTCGCCGACGAATGGGAACTCAATATTCGGCGGCAATACGCCAACGACGACGTGCGGCATGGTATCAAGCGTGATCGTCTGCCCGATGATGTTGTGGTCTCCGCCATAGCGGCTTCGCCACACTGAATCACTGAGGATGACCACGGCCTGGCCTTCCGGACGGCCCTCGTCTTCGGTAAAGGTGCGGCCAAGCTGAGGCTGTACCCCGAGCATGGAGAGAAAGTTGGGCGACACTCGCGCTACACGTGCCTGCATCGGCTCGCCGTGACCGGTCAGGTTCAAGTTGTCATTCGCCCATGCCGCCACTGCATCGAATGACCGGCTGCGGTCGCGCACAAGTTCGTAACGCAGCAAGGTGCCCCCACGCTCCGCAGTCTTATCCCTTGCCTCTAGACTCACGAGTTGCTGCGGCTCATGGTAAGGGAGCGGCCGCAATAGCAGCGCGCTGGTGACGGTGAAGATGGCCGTGTTCGCGCCAACCCCCAGGGCGAGAGTGATGATCGCTGCGAACGCGAATCCAGGACTCTTTGTGAGCATGCGGGCAGCAAAACGGAGGTCCCGAGCGATGGCTTGCATTATGCAGCAATTATAGGAGGCGGAAGCAGGCGCCTAAAGCACGGCCTTCGGCTCAAGCTCCCATTGTTTTGAAGTAGACGGCATAGCGCTCGCCGGAAATCCTGTAGAGCGGCACAAGCTGGTGAGGCTCTCCGGCACCCTTTGTTGTGAATGTGAGCGTGCCCGTCGGTACGATGGCGGATGCTATGTCGCTGGATGCGACCTCAGGAGCTGGCGCTGGTTTGGGATCGCCGGACGGGTGGATGTCTTTGCCAGTGGTGTCGTACTGCATCATGGCATGAGTGAGACCGTCGCTCCCGAGGCGTGCGGCCAGAACCAGGGGTCCATACATCGCTGCCTGCAGGGTGCGGTCGCCGGGTAACGGGCTCGAGTGAAGCTGCATGGGAAGCGAAAGCTCAACCCGATCTCCGTCATGCCAGACGCGTTTGAGAGTGAGGTAGCTTGAGGGACGCGCAAAGACCTGCAAGGTATCGCCGTTAATCTTTACGGCACCGCCCTGCGTCGCCCAATAAGGAACGCGGAGCTGCAGCGCGAATTCCGTGGGTTGCGCGGTGTGGATTATGAGGCGTGTTCCCTGCTCTTCAGGGAAAGATGTTTCCTGACGAAGCGTGATTCCCTTCCGCTTCCAGTTGAGCTCTGACGCGATAAAGAGATTGACGTAAACGCCGTTCGCGTCATGGAAATAGATCGTGTCCGCGAGCTTTGCAAATTCTTCCGCTCCCGTCCCGGTGCAACACCAAAAAGATTGTGTCGCCGAATTGAAGTATTTCCAGTACCCGGCTGCGAGCGGCAGGTAGTACATCTTCAGGCCTTGCGAATCCTGCGTACCGAGGCGCGTGTTGAACAGCACACGCTCGTAATAGTCCATCACGCGCGGGTCCGTCGTCCATCCGAAAACGTGGCGCGACAGCTTCATCATGTTGTAGCCGACGCAGCACTCCTCGCTGTCCAGCGAGAGTTCGCCGCCGAGCTGGCCGGGGTCGGTGCGCCATCCCTCGAAGTTGCTCGTGCCGCCGGTCGCATAGGCGCGCTCGTTGACGATCTCTCCCCAGAAGTATTCGGAAATCTGGCGGTAGCGATCGTCGCCGGTAAGCTCGTAGCGGCGAGCTGCCCCAATCACCTTGGGCACGTGGGTATTGGCGTGCAGGCCCTTCAGTTCGTCACGATGCGCCGCGAGCGGGCCAAAAAACTCCTCCTGCTCGAAGCGCTGCGACAGCCGCAGATACCGCTTTTTGCCGGTCAGGGCGTAGAGGTTCAGCAGGCCCTCCATTGTGCCGCCGTATTCGGTCTTGAGGATGCGCGCCATCTGCGCATCGCTGATGCCCTCGGCCCAGTGATCGATCCAGTTTGCGAGGCCCTCGGCGTTCGCCAGCGCCTGCTTATTTCCGCAATAGATATACATGTCGAGATTCCCGGCAAGAATTTTGTGCAGCGTGTAGAAGGGCGCCCATACAGGCTGCTCCTTGCGCAGGCGATCGAAAAAATCTTCCGGATAGGCGCTCAGATAGCCGTTCGCATTGGCGGCCTGGCACTTCGCAAGCTCAATGACGAGGGCATTGCCCTTATCGCGCAAGGCTTCGTCGCCAGTGCCGGCATAGGTGAGCGCCACAGCCGAGAGATAATGGCCGCCGTTGAAGTGGCCGCGCAACTCGCAGTCAGGCGCTTCCCATCCGCCGTAGGGCGTGCCTGGATTGGGCAGACCGGCTGTCTTGCGAAAACTCCACAGCAGGCTGTCGTTGTCGAGAGAGTGCAGATAGGCGCGGTTGATCTCCTGCTGGTCATAAAAGAGGCCGGGAAGGAGACGGACATCGGCCAGCGGGAAAGGCTCGGCTTGCCATGCTATCTTCTCGCGCACGCCGCGGGCGGACTCGCCCGTAGCATCGATGACCGGGTCCTGCGCAAAAGAAATTCGGGAAGCGAACAGCGAAGCCGCGGCGGTGGTCGATCCGGAAAGAAAGTGACGGCGCGTAAAGGATGTCATGCGTCTTGGAAAATGCGGCAGGGAAACGTTCTCTGTCGCGCGAAATCATGATACCGATCTGCTGAGGTGCTGTCAGGGCTGAGCTTCCGTGTCCGGAAGCACGAGCAGGATGAAGACGATGCCAATAACAGCGAACATGCGGAAAGCCGCGTCCTGACCGTTCCAAATCTTTGATTGCCACATGAGGAACCACTCGCCTCCCACGATGATGAAGGCAACGAACCATAGCAGCATGCCGACGGTAAGGGCGACGACCGAGAAGCGCTTGGCAAAATTGAAGGTGGCAGCCGGGCTGCGAAGCGCCTGCACCATCAGGACGACACCGATCCACGTCAAAATCATGGTCACCGTCTCCCAGCCGATAATGCCGTCATAGAAAACTGTCTGGGCAACCGGCGAATGAATCGCGCGCCACATACCGTGGTTGCCGGGAGAGGTCGTGTCCATCAGCAGAACGTGGTGAACGAACTGATAATTCGTGCCGTAGTCGGTTGTATTGTTGAAGACGACGAGCGTGTAAAAGAGTGCGACTGCTGCAACGAGGACAACCTTTGCGATGCGCAGCGTCATTTCGATCCCTTTTCGGGCGCGAAAGCTCGAAAGTAAGCGGTAAGTGCTGCCAGGGTGGCATCATCGTAATCAGGAAAGCTGGGCATTTCCGCGTATGCGCTTTGCGACGGAGGATCCTTGATATATGCGCTGAAGTAAACAGGTTTTGAGTCGGCCATTTTTGCGAGCGAACTCCAGGAGACGCTGGCCTTACGGCCACCGTAGGGACCTGCGTTGTGGCACCGAAAACAGTTTTCGCGGGCGATTAGGTAGCCCTGCATCTGCGGTGAACCGTCTGCAAATTCTCCTGGAGGATGGATGGCGCCGAGAGCCAAATCCTCTTTCACAAAACGAAGTTCGATCACACCGTTGGGAATTTGCGCTTCTTCCGGATGCGCGAGTGTCCGGTACCTGGAAGTGAATGACGGATGCGAGATGAGATATGGCCCATAAATGCCGCCATCGCCCGTTCGTTTCGAAACGGCGAGTTGCTTGCCGTTCAAGCGCAATACAAGGATAGGATCGTGCGCGGCCCGGTATTCGACCGGATAATGCGCTTCGTATTCGTCGTCGCAGATAGCAGCGATCAGCGTATTTTTTCCGGGGATACCAAGCGCCGCCAGGAGCTCATCAAGATGAACACCGGTGATTTCTGCCTTTTTTTTAAAGTTCGGGTCATCTGTAACAGTAAAGGTGACTTGCGGCAGCTTCGCCAACTCAAGATATGAGACGAAGCGCACAGAGTTCGCGGGTACGCCGGGCAACTCACCTGAGAGTTTCAAATCGTCTGGCGACATCCGCTTCTCGTGCAAGGGTAGTTTCTCCTGCCCTACTGACTTCTCCTGACCTGCCGGCTCCTCCTGAGAAAACAGCTTTTCCACTCCGGTCACAGCGAGGGATAGAGTGGCGGCAATTGCCAGGAGACCAGCCAACCAAGTGATTTTCATTGGGCCTATCCTAATTCCCGGTTCGTGCAAAGTGCAGCAATAATGCATGCCTCTTCCACAGGCTTATCCTGACACATGCTAGAGTACGGGCAAATGAGCGCCGATCAAAAGCTGAGTGAACTTGGTTACACACTACCGGAGTTGCCTGCCCCGGGCGGCAATTATTTATCTGCCAAGGTTGTTGGCAATCTTGTATTTCTTGCTGGCGTAATATCCATCGACGAGCATGGCGTAATGACTGGCATCGTCGGTCAGGATCGCACCATTGAAGATGCATACGCTGCCGCGCGACGCTGCGCACTTACGCAGCTGGCCGTTTTGAAGCAGGCACTCGGCTCCCTCGATCGAATCAGGCAGATCGTCTCCGTCAGCGGATACGTGAATACCATCTCCGGATTTGCCGACTCTCCCAGGGTGATCAACGGCGCCTCCGACCTCCTGGTCGCAGTCTTTGGGGAAAGCGGCCGTCACGTCAGAGCCGCGCTCGGCGTGGCCGCGTTGCCCCGCAACGCAATGGTCGAACTGCAGATGACGGTGGAGATCTGATCCACCATGGCAGGCCATATTCTTTCAGCCGAACCCATTCACTCGCGATGGAACCGCGACCTCGCGCCGCGCATCGAGATCGCATCCGGCGACACAGTTCATATCGAGTGCCTGGACTCCAGCGGCTCGCAGGTGCACCCAGGAATGACGGTCGAGGATTTTCTCGCCATCGATCGCGGAAGGATTCACGCGCTGACCGGACCGATCGCTGTGCGCGATGCCGCGCCCGGCGACACATTGGAAGTAGAGGTGCTGGAAGTAAAGCACAAAGGCTGGGGTTGGTCGAGCGTGACCCCCGGTCTGGGATTCCTTAAGGATCGCTTCACCGACCCATTCCTTTTTGACTGGGCGCTTGAAGAGAACCTCAGTCGCTCGCTCTTCCCTGCTATCGTGCCGCTGCGTCCTTTCCTGGGCGTGATGGGTGTAGCGCGCGCCCAAGCCGGTGAGTTCCGCACCCGGCCGCCGGGGCCCTTTGGCGGAAACATGGATGTGCGCGAGCTGTGCGGGGGCGCAAGACTTTATCTGCCGGTGCTTAACACCGGCGCGCTCTTCTCGGCGGGCGATGCGCACGCCGCGCAGGGCGATGGTGAGGTCTGCATTAATGGCATCGAGTGTCCGGCAGAAGCAAGACTCCGTTTCAATCTCCATAAACATCGCACGCTCTCCGCGCCCATCATTGAGTCGACAGATACCAGGCACCCCGACTGTGCAGCGGATTCCTGGATCGTCGTCGAGTCGGCGGAAGACGCGATCGCCGCCGCCCGCGCCGCCACTTCGCGCATGATCGATCTGCTCGTTGAGCACTGGGGCTTTTCCGCGGTTCACGCCTACCTGCTGTGCAGCGTCGCCCTGAAGCTCCGTTTGAGCCAGGTGGTCAACGAGCCTATGTTCACCGTCAGCGCCGCGATGCCAAAACAAGTGCTGCCGAAAAGGAAGCTCTTTTAGCGATGGTCATCAACGATCCGGAAGTGGTGGCGGAATTGGCGGCCGTATATCCGAAATACGAAGAGGCGCTGATGGCCAACGATGCCGTGACCCTGATCGCGATGTTCTGGAATTCGGAGCATGTCCTGCGTTTCGGTGCTGCGGAAAACCTGCATGGATTTGAGGAAATCTCGGCCTTTCGCAAAGGCCGGCCTGCCGTAAATCTGGCGCGCACGATAAAAAGACTCGACATTGTTACATTTGGCCGCGACTTCGGCAGTATCACGCTGGAGTTTGAACGGCAGGTGGAAGGCAAGACCATTTGCGGACGGCAAAGCCAGGTGTGGGTTCGACTTACAGAGGGTTGGCGCATCGTCTCAGCACACGTTTCAGTCCTGTCTTAGCGACTCCCTTCGAACGTTTGTCCGTGGATGAACAGCCTCATATAAGAGATTTTTATAGCGCCCTGCAAAGAAAGAATATGTGACGAATTTTCCTGTAAGCGCGGCGACAAACTGCGTTATGCTCGCAGCAAGTTTTCATAAAAGCTGGCAATTAAAACATCACAGCTACCGCTTCTTCGAGTTTCGGTGTAGTTCATGGCGTTCCTCATCGGGGAATGAAGAGCGGTTTATGGCCTCACGCAGGCCGCAGCATCCTTTTACTCGAATGAGGCCAAGAGACTATGTTCAAGAGACCAGGTGTAGCTGTATTCCTTTTCCTCCTCAGCATCTTCATCTCTACAGGCTGCAGCTGGGCGCAGCAAACTCTTGGCGGCATCACAGGTGAGGTAACCGATTCCACAGGCGGAGTACTTTCCGATACACAAGTGACGGCGGTCGCTGATCAAACTGCTCTCACGCGCATGGCAAAGACGAACGCCAGCGGCTCCTATCTCTTTTCCAACCTGCCAATCGGAACATACACAATCTCCTTTGTGCATGATGGATTCGACACGCAAAAGGTACCCTCCATCCTCGTGCAGGCCGACCGTACCGCGACCATCAATGCCGTACTCAAGGTGGGCCAGGTCAGCCAGTCCGTTACCGTCGAAGAGTCGCCGATGATGAACGCCGTCGATACAACCAATGGCTATGTGCTTGACAAGCAGCAGATTGACTCCGTTCCTCTGCCCACCGGCAGCTTTACTGGCCTGGCAATTCTCTCCCCCGGCGTCAACGCCGAGCTGCCTGGCGGAACCGGCTCAAACAGTGGACTTGGCAATGCTCCTATCTGGGCGAATGGCCAGCGCGATACCTCGAACAGCTTTTTGCTCAATGGTGTAGACGCTAGCAACCTCTTCAACGGCAAGAGCACGAGCCAGGTAGCGTCCGCTCGCGTTGTGAACAATACCGGCGGGAGCGCCTCGAGCGGCACAACCAGCGCCGGCGTCGAGCCAGGCGCGTCATCGGTCTATCTTTCGATCGGTAATGCGCTTCCCACGCCCGCCCCGGAAACTCTGCAGGAGGTCAGGGTTAACGCTTCGATGTACGGCGCGGATCAGGGCTCGGCCAGCGGCGCGCACATCGACATGAGCACCGGATCGGGCACCAATGTCATACACGGCACTCTCTACGGCCACCGCGGCACCAATTGGATCAACGCGGCACCTTTCTTTTTCAAGAACAATACCGGCATTCCGGTCGAGGACAGGAACCCCGAGCTGCACCGCTGGATCGCCGGCGGCACTTTCGGCGGACCAATCATCAAGGGCAAGCTCTTTTACTACGTCGGTTACCAGCACCTGCATGTTTCGGATCAGGAGACGGGCGATACCCTTATCGCTGTTCCGCCGGGCCTCAGCGATACCAACCGAACAGCCGCAGGCCTGGCGATGATTGCCAACAATTACTGGGGAGAGACCGACACCAGCAACGGCTTCACGGTAGGACCTTCCGACTGGGCAAACAACCCGGTGGGCCTGGCACTCTTTCAGGCCAAGCTTCCCAATGGGCAATGGCTCATCCCGAATGATAATGGCCACGTACCCGACGCGCTTTCGCCTTCCAATGCCTTCGAGACCGGTACATCGTACTTCACATCCAACCAGGCTGTCGGTGGCCTTGACTGGAACGCCTCGCCGAAAGATCTGGTCAGCCTGAAGTACTATTACCAGCACGATCCCAACAGCTCACCGTATGGAACCTCCAGCGTTCCCGGATTCACAGTATTTATGGATACCGGATCACAGGTGGCCAGCATCAACAACGTCCAGACGATCCGTCCCTCGTTCAGTCTGACTGAAACCTTTGGCTACCTGCGGGAGAAGGCCTACAGCACCAATGAACAGCCATGGGCACCCGGCCAGTCTGGAACCCCGATCGCGGACATGACGACTTCTTTCGGCTCCTACTTCCCCGGGATCACCATTATCGATGCTCTGGGCTCCTATGGTTCCAACCTTGGGCTCCCGCAGGTGATGCTGAATATCGGGCCCAGCGCAGCGAACCAGGGCCCTTACACCGGTATCTTCCAGAACCGCTTCATGCCATCGGCCAGTGCCATCTGGACGAAGGGCAATCACTCTGTCACCTTTGGCGGAAGCTACGCGTATACGCAGCTTAACGTCCGCGATCTGCGCACAGGTAAGGGCAATGTGTCCACGCCCGACTTTTCGACATTCGCCATGAACTGGGTCACGCCATATACGACGAATGGCTTTGTTGCTTCTACTTTTCTTCAAGGTGATGCCAACCGCTACTATCGTGCCAACCAGACGGGGCTCTATGTTCAGGATAAGTACCAGGTTCTTCCCACTCTCAGCATCACGGCCGGGTTGCGCTACGACTGGAACGGCGGCCTTACAGAGAAATACGGACGTATTTTCAACTTCGAGCCCTCCGATTACGAATACGCCGCCGGATCCGACACGATTACCAATCCCGGCTTTATTATCGCGGGCAATAACGCGAACGGAACGAAGGGTGTCAGCAACACCACCCTTACCGGACGCCAGTGGGGCATCGCGCCGCGTTTCGGATTCGCGTTCCAGCCCCATGAATTACATGACAAGGTCGTCATTCGCGGGGGAACCGGTTTCTACTACGATCGTGGCGAGCTCTACACGTATTTCTCACCGGGATATGCAGCAGGTGAGATATCGGGCGGACCTTTTGGCGTCAGCCAGACCCCTCCCTTTGTGACCCATCAGAACTGCCCCTATAGCGCGTCGCCCTATGGCAACACCAGCTTCCTGTACAACTACTACATTCCGATCTGCGGACTGGAGCCCTTTAATCCGGTCGATGGTTCGACGCTGCCCTACAATCTCGCCAACCCCTGGGGACCCACGCGCTCTGCCCCGCCTTCAAACCCCAGCGCGGCCGATCTGATCAACTACCTTCCCAATGCCGCCCAGATCGTCGCGGGCTCTGAGCCGTTCACGCTCGGTGTCTATAACCGGAAGAACAAGCTGCCCTATTCGATCAATTACACGCTCGACATTCAGTGGCAACCTCGTAATGACCTGGCCATAGAGGTCGGCTATGTAGGTAATGTGGGCCGTCACCAGGTAGTTCCCCTGCCATTCAACCAGTCGCAGATTGCCACACCAACAAACCCCATAAACGGTCAGAACTTCACCTACGGCTATACCGTCTACGATCCGACCACCTTCGCCCCCATCTGCGTGAATCAGGACCCGGGCTGCAAGTACGGCTTCATGCAGCAGAACTACGAGGGAGGCAACGTCGACTTGCGCGTTCCCTACATCGGCTATTCGTCTGAATCCGAGTCCTACACGGCTGCCGGCTTGTCTACCTACAACGCGTTACAGGTGCACGTCGAAAAGCGGCTGAGCCATAACTTCCAGGCGGGCGTTTCTTACACTTATTCGCACGCGACTGACGAACAAAGCGCGCTTGGACTCTTCTACAACGGCAATAATCCCAACAACCTTCTCAGCGGTTATGGATCGGCCGATTTCGACCGCAAACACGTACTGAACTTCACCTATGGTTTCTTCCTGCCGAAGATCTCCAGCCAGAATGCAATTGTGGGAAAGATCATTAACGACTGGTCGCTGGTCGGCGTCGGGATTGTACAGAGCGGGCAGCCGTACAGCATCATCGATTACTCCGGTGCCGTGGGCAGCATTTACTACAGCACCTTCGACGGCATCACCAACCCAATCGTCCCGCTTGCTCCTGGCTGCACGGCAAAGACCGCTGTGACGGGCAAATCCGGCGCGTTTTATAACGGCACGGCTAACAGCGCCGCGTTGAAGGCTTCCTGCTTCACGCTCCCGCTGCTGTCGCCCGGGACTGACGGCGTCCCCAATGGGGATAATTTCGAGACCACCTTCACTGACGGTCAGCGCAATATCTTCCGCCAGCCAGTCCAGAAGCGCACCGACGCGTCTGTGGTCAAAACGCTGCAGGTAAAGGAACGCTACGTCCTGAAATATACGTTCGACGTCTTTAACGTGTTTAATACCACGAGCTTCGATATTCCCACCAACAATGTCACGCAAAACGCCGGGTATAACAATGCACCGAGCCTGGCCTCAAGCTACTCTGAAGTGGCTCCGACCCCGGCACAATGCCAAGCCAATAACGCACCGGCGAACACGTTCTACAGCTGTCCCACGGGCCTGGGGGTGGTGAAGCACACCATCGGAAGCCCTCGCCAGATTCAGATGTCGCTGCGCTTGAACTTCTGACTTCTCCGGCCAATTACCTTGAAGGCAGCCCCGTGCGGCTGCCTTTCTTTTTTACTCCCGGCATCCCCGGTCCCCGCAGGCTGAATCAGGCGACCACAGTTACTTCAAGCTGCACCGATTCCGCCGCTGAGAAGCACTCCTGAAGATCATCGGCTTTCGCAAATAGCTTGCCCTCGACGTGACGCGCGAGGAAACAGAACGTGAGAGCGTTCTCTGCAAAGGGATACGGGTCGAGCCTGAATTTGCGCTTTCCTATCGACTGAACCGCCACGGTTCGATATCCACCGTCTTTGAGCGGCAATGGATGGAGAAGAGTCGCTGGCCGACCATAGTTCACGCAGGCGAGCAACGAAAGATTATCGGTCGCCTGAAGCAATCGGAAGTTGTCACGGATGGCAGCATTGTCCGATTGTTCGGGGGGAAAACCGGTGTCGAGAGAGATCCTCTCGCGCAGGCTCTGTTGCATCGCTCTTTGTTGAATTAGGAAGTCATCAAGCAGGGGGAGTTGCGCCGAACCGATAGTCGAGCGGTCTGCGCGCTCGGTAAGCAGGTTGCAGGTGTGCATCGAGACGAGGATAGCCGCGTAAGGATCTTCCTCGGCAATGAGGCGGACGGCGCGGTCACGAACCGCGAGGTACTCGGCGAGGTCGATCTCCTCAAAAGCTGAATATTTTCCCACAAGCTCTACGGAAAAGGCGCTCGGCTTTCCCTGCCGGGTGATCTGCGGCTGCGCATCGCGTTCGCGCCAGCCGTCGTCGTGGCGCGAGATACCCTTGAGCACCTGCGCCCGCGGTTCAGGGGACCGAAACAACTCATTCCCCCATTGAGCGGCAAAGTCTCCCGCGAGGTTTGCGTGATCGACGTGAGTGACGAGCCAGTATCCGGTATCTGTTTCGAGACGAAGCATGCTTTAACCTAGCGCATCCGGCTATTCGACTTCAGGCTTGCGGGCGGATTCGTGCCACTTGTGCAGAAAATACCACTCCAGGAACGCCACTATGAAGTAAAAGGAGAAGCCGAGGGCCGCAGCGGCAACTATAAGGGCGAAGAGATAATCGGTCTGAAGCTGCTGCGAGGCATAGATGATGGAATAGCCGAGACCGCCTCTTCCCACGCTGTTCGATCCCGCGAAGAGCTCGCCGGTGATGGCGCCGATGACGGCGATACCGGCCGAGATGCGGATGCCAACAAAGAGCGAGGGAACGGCATTTGGTAGACGCAGCTTGAAAAGTATCTGGCTGCGCGTGGCGTTGTGCATCAGAAAGAGGTGGATAAAGTTCTCGTCCACGGCGATCAGTCCCTGCGTCGTGTTGGCGATGATGGGAGCTAGACAGATGATGAAGGTGATGAGGGTGACCGCTCCAGTACCGGCGCCTACCCACATCAGTATCAGCGGCGTGATGGCTACGATGGGAACTGTTTGCAGCAAAAGCGTGTAGGGGTACAACAAGCGGCGTGTCCACCGCGACTGTGCGAACAGCAATGCAATGCCAACTCCGGCGAGGATGCTTCCGATGAGGCCGACCGTCGCGGCAAAAGCAGTGATTTCGAAGGACTCCGCGAGCGGCGAGAAACGCTTCGAGACGACCTGGGCGACCCGCCAGGGCGATGGCAGCATGTAGGCCGGCATATGTCCGAGCCAGATGATCAATTGCCAAAACAGCAAAAAGGCTGCGAAGACGGCAAGCGAATTCAGAAAGACAAGAAGACGCTGCCTCATGCCGAGCGGGCGCCCCGAAGGATGCGGGAAACAGCAGTGACGGTCTGCTCGAACTCGAGTGTGGCGCGCAGTTCCGCTGTTCGCGGATTGGGCAGGTTGACGGGCAGGTCGGCGTGGATACGTCCGGGGCTGGGCGCGAGGACCAGAATACGTGTCGAAAGAAAGACGGCTTCAGAAACCGAGTGAGTGACGAAGGCTACGGTCCATTTCAGTTCGTCGCGCAACCGAAGCAGTTCCTCATTCATGCGGTCGCGCGTCATTTCGTCGAGCGCGGCGAAGGGTTCATCCATCAGCAGCAGGCGAGGGCCGGTAACGAGGGCGCGAGCGATGGACAGACGCATCTTCATTCCGCCCGACAGTTCTCGAGGATAGGCGCGGCTCATGTGCGAGAGGCCAACGAGCTCCAGGAGTGAATCGACCCTGATCTCGCGTTTTTCCTTAGGCATGCGTTCGAGTTCGAGACCCAAAACCGCATTGGCGCGCACAGTGCGCCATGGCAGCAAGGTGGGGTCCTGAAAGATGAACGAGATGGTTTCGCGTGCATTTTCTGGCGTCATGCCGTCGACAAGAATGCTTCCCGAGGTCGCTGTCGCAAGACCGGAAATGAGTTTGAGTACAGTCGATTTGCCGCAGCCTGAGGGCCCAATGATGCTGAGAAACTCGCCTTTGGCTACCGCGAAGTTAAGGTTATCGATAATCAGACGCTGGTACTTCTTCGACACTAGGGCGAATTCGATTTGGGGGACGGCAAAGTCCTGTACCAATCTCGTCTGCGCGCTCATGCCTTTTCCTTCCGAAGCGGAAGATGCAAAGCCGAGGGCCGTGCCTCGTCGTGATAGACGAATTGTGTGGAGCGGGTCCAGTCCCACGAGGTTGCTTGCGGCGAAGGAACGCCGCTTCCCGGGTTGCGGTCGTAAAGTGGAAAGACGCTACTGGCAATTTCCAGACGAATGCAGTCGCCGGCCTCGAAGCGGCAGGAGGTTGGCTCTAATTCGAATTCCCAGCGGTGGATCGCGTCGGGCATGAAAGTGGCATCAAAGAGAAAGTCAGAGCGGGCGATACCAATGCAGACGAAGTCGGCACGCCCATCCGGGCGGACACGAACGAGTTTAGCGGTGAAGTCAGTCGTCTTCGCCGACGCCGCACAGTAGAGAATGAGTTGCGCTGATCCGAAAATAGCAACCGGCTCTGACAAGGGCTCGGTGGTGTAGACAAGAACATTGTTGCCCAACTCCAGCGCGGCCAGATTGTACGAGCCGCCGAGTGCGCCGGGGCCTCCGGGGGCGAGCACCGGAACCTCAGGATCGTAGACGAAAACGTCGCAGGGCTCTCCCGAAGAGGGTTGCGTTAAGCTGAGGCCTCCATCGCCTTTGCGTGAATTGGCGCGGCCGTTGCTGTGCAGGTAATATGTCTCCTCTGTTCCAGGCGGCCATTCTTCGGTCTGATACCAGCGGTTCTCGAACAAAGCAAAGTGACGGATTCGCGGTTCCTGCGCGAATTCACCCGAATCCTTGAGCCAGTGATTGAACCAGTGTAGATGAATCGTGTCGGTATCGAGGAGCGCTTCAGGGCCGAAGTTGAATTCGCCAATTTGATCTCCCCAGGGAAAGTGAACCCAGGGACCGGCAATCAGGTATTGGTTGTCGCGCGCATGTGCGCTCGCGGCCCTTTCGCACAGCGCTTGAAAGCCATCGATGGTTCCCTTGAGATAAGGATCGAACCAGCCGGCGATATGAAGAGCAGGCACGTTGATCCGGTCCTGGCTTGCACTGACGTCGAGCGCTTTCCAGTACTCGCCGGGATGGTCGTGTTCGAACCAGTCGAGCACGTACGCCGGCAATTCCGCCGATTGCAACGCGGGATGGGAGCGAAACGGCAACACGCCGAACTGGTTGCGTATGTCTGCCCAGTCCTGTTCAAGCTTGTCGCTTGCCTCTCGAAAACCGAGACGGCGCGCATCCATCTTGAGCATCTGCAATCCCCATGCGAGGCTGGTTGCGAACCGGAGAGCTCCGTTGTGATAGAACCAGCCGTTGTATAAATCGGTCGCAGCCATTCCCGGCGCAATGGCGAGCAGTCCCTCAGGTTGAGCGGCGGCGGCGAGAAACTGCGTGACACCCTGATAGGAGAAACCGTACATGCCGATGCGGCCATTTGACTCGGGACGCGCGCGCAGCCACTCGATGGTGGCGGCCCCATCGTCGCGTTCATTGCGGAAGGGGTAAAATTCGCCCTCCGAACCGCCGCGGCCGCGGACATCCTGAACGACGACGTTGTAGCCGTGACGCGCAAACCAGACAGGGTGCGCGTAGACGACAGTCGACGCGATGTCGCGGCCATAAGGCTGCCGCATGAGCAGCGTGGGATGCGGTCCCGGTTCAGCTGGATAATAGTGATCCGACAGAAGACGGACCCCATCTGGCATCGTGCAAACAACGCCGCGTTCAAGGCGCACGCCGTTGCCGCAGTCAATGAAAGCTGAAGAGGTCATGGACGATAGAGATTCTCGTATTGCGCCATCGCCTGCAGCGCTTCGGCGACGCGCGCAGCCGCCTGATCGATCCAACGCGCGCCGTTCTGCGCTGTAGCCGGATGAGGATCGCCCATCACGCCGCTCGCAGCGATATCCCGCGTGAGCCAGGCGAATGTGGCAGAGGCATTTTCGGGGCGCAGCAGCTCCGGCTTGTCCACATGAGCGATGTAGTTGATGGTGTACGCCCCGGTATCAACAAGCTCAGGCACGGCGCTGAGCAGGAATGCGGTCTCGACTTCTCCGGCGTGAAAGCCATAAGCTTTCTCCTGCTCGCTCAAGCCTTCGAAGTTCACGCCTCCCGAACCATAGAGGGCAAAGGTGCGCAGGCCGAACTCCGCGCGAAGATCGCGCGCCATCACATCAACCAACGAAGTGTTCCCGCCATGCGTGTTGTAAAGGCAGAGCTTCTTGAATCTCGACGCGGACAGACTCGCGCCGATATCGCGCACTACTGCCATGAAAGTCGCGGCCGATACGGAGAGCGTGCCCGGAAATCCGATGTGCTCATTGCTTTTGCCGTAGCAGATGGGCGGCAGCGCGAACACCGGCAAGTCGGCGGGAAGTTTTTCGAGCGCTTTGCCGAGGAGAAGATGATTGATCAACGTGTCAGTGGCGAGCGGCAGATGATGTCCGTGCTGCTCGATGGCAGCGGTCGGCAGTATGAGCAAAGTCGAATCTTTCGGCAGAGCCTCGACCTGCTTCCAATTGAGATAAGCGAAAGTTCGGGAGTGCGGAATCCAGGTTTTCACGGGCGAGCGGCCCCTTCAGTCTGAGGCTGGAAGCTGAGCATCTTGCCTGGGTTCAGCAGACCCTTTGGATCGTAGCGGCGTTTGGCGGCGAGTTGCACGTTGTCTTCGCGATAGCGGCCACCAGCTTCGACATTATTCACATGAGGATTCGCAACGAAGACACCGATGGCGCGGCAGAAGCGGATCATGTCGTTGAGGCGCTCCTCGGTTGTGAAGTAGACAAGTGGAAGAGCGCCCGGAATCATGCGGCCCACCGCATTTTTCCAAAACTCCATGTGGAAGAGCATCTCGTTGCCGTATCGTTCCCTGAGCTGGCGCATCTGGTCGCGCACTCGGTCGGGATCAAACGCGCACTGGAGGTAGGTGTAGGCTGCGTCGTGCTTGATGGCCCACAGGGTGGTGTGATTCCAGGTGTAATCGGAAAGCAGCGGCCTGGTGCTGAGGCCTTTGTATGCTCCTGAATAGGTAATTGCTCCTCCCGCCGCCTGTGATAACTGCTCGAACGCGGCGAGTTGTTCCTGCGCGATAAGAAAGAAGATCAGATGCGTGCCTGAGGGCACGATGCTTTTAAGGGAACCGAAGTACGAGGGTATCGGCCACTCGAATGTCGTAACCAGGCGCTTGGTCCACTCCGGTGCATTGGCAATATGCTCGCTGAAATCGTAGGCCTTGGCAAAGGTGTCAAAAGCTACCGAACACTGCGCCCAATCAACTTCAGGTGCAAGCGCGAGCCAGATTTTGGTGATGATGCCGTTCGTTCCCCAGGCGTGCAGAACATCGTGCACGGCCTGACCTTCGAGTAACTGCACCTGCGGCTCCTGTTCCATCGTGACAATTTCGAGAGCGCGGACCGTCTGATAGTCACGCAGATTGCCATTGAGAACCGAGCCGATCCCTCCGGAACCCCCGCCTAAAAATCCTCCAATCGATGCTTTGACAATCGTGCTCGGATAGCAACGCAGTTCCCAGCCTTGCGCACGCGCTCGAGTTTCGAGCGCGCCGAGACGAACTCCGGGCTGGCAGATTGCGACGCCGTCGCTCGTGATCGCTTCGATATCATCCATGCGCGAGAGGTCCAGGACAATACCGCCATTCAGCGGAATCGCCTGGCCGTAGTTGCCCGTGCCGGCGCCTCGCGGCGTGACCGGGATATCGTGTGCGAAACAGAAGCGCAGTAAATTGCGGATTTCTCCAACGTCAATGGGCTGAATCACCGCGTCAGCGTGCTTGCCATCCAATTGCCTCTTGAGGATCGGCGAGTACCAGTAGAAGTCTTTGGAGAGCCGTTCGATGATGGCGGGCGCGGCAATGTACCGCTGCGGATCTGAGATCAGATTGGGGATCGCATTCGCGAGCGCGTCAGGCATTCGTTCTCCCATTGTTTCTCGTCACCTTGCGGGTGCTCCACGCTTGGAAAGCCTTCAGCATTCTGTGATCGGTGAATAGACCATAGCAGAGATCGCGGAGGACTTCGCCTTCGACAACACAGGTCATATCGCTCCGCCGGGCGATCTCTTGCGCCGAAATGTGAATCTGGTTGCAGTGACGATTGGCATCCTTGATGGTGGCTCCGTAAACCACACGGTCGAGGCGCGCCCATAGCGCGCTCGCCATGCACATGGCGCAGGGCTCGCAGGTGGAGTAGAGCGTGTATCCAGCGAGTGACGGTTTGCCAAGCTTCTTAGCCGCAAGCCGAACGGTGCGTAACTCGGCATGAGAGCTCGGGTCGGACTCGCGCGTCACAGCGTTGCGTGCGCGGTACAACAAATCTCCGGACTTGCTGTGCACGATGGCCGCGCCAAAGGGCACAGGATTGGGCGTGCGGAAGCTGAGGGCCGTGAAGCGGACAAGCTCCGTCATGATCGCTACATCTCGATCATGTTCTGGCCTCAAAAGCTTTCCCATTGACGAAATTTAGCATGGATCGCGTGAATTCGAGCCGACTGTTTCCTCTTCATTCGCGAATAGAATCAGCTCATGGAAATAGAAGCGTCGCCGATTGAGAAGGTGCTCGAGCTTGCGGCAGTCGATCCGGAGGGATTGGCGGCTACGGCTCTGGCGAGGGTGAATGGCAGTGCCAGCCGGAATACATACCTGGTCCTGCAGCCAACCTGGACTCACGACCGCGCGGCCAAATTGGCAGAGCAAGGTCCCGATCCCCAGAAGCTGCTGTATGGACTCCCGGTGGCCCTCAAAGACTGCTTTGATCTAGAGGGATTCGTTACCAGTGCGGGCTCGCGGTTTTATGCGAGTCATAATACGCCTGCTATCTCCGATTCGTGGGTTGCAGAGCGACTGAAGGACGCCGGCGCCGTGATCACAGGCAAGACACACATGCAGATGCTGGCGTATGGCATCACCGGGGAGAACCGCGACTATGGCGACTGCGTTCAGCCCGCGGATGCGACCAGCCTGACCGGCGGGTCGTCGAGCGGCTCGGCGGCCGCCGTGCAGGAAGGCTCCGCCATAGCGGCGATCGGAAGCGATACCGGCGGCTCGATTCGTGCTCCAGCCGCGTTGTGCGGCCTCGCAGGCTACCGCGCCTCCTTAGGCGTGGGCGACTGGCGCGGCGGTGCGCATCTGGCAGAATCCTTCGACACGATTGGCTGGCTCTGCCGCGATCTGCGCGACCTGCCGCGACTGGCGCATGGGCTCTTTGCCCTGCCGGAGACAGTGCGTTCTGCAGAACAGCTCCGAGTGGCGATTGTCATCGGCGCCTTGCTCGAGGATTGCGACGCGTCTGTGCTGGCATCGATGAGGATGTGGCAAGAGCGGATCGCGAGCGTCGGCGCGCAGGTGAATGCCGTCGAACCCGATTGCTGGACAAGCGCCTTCGAGATCTATGCTTCTCTGCAAGCCGTTGAGGCTGCTCGGTGGCATACCGGGTTCTTCGACGAGTTCGAACCGGCCATCGCAGACAGGCTTCGCTGGGGCGCGTCCTTGAAGGATGAGGAAGTCGCGGAGTTTCATGCGCGGCATCAAGGGTTCGTGCGTGAGATGGACGCTCTATTTTTGCAGGCGGACTTTTTGTTGATGCCGGCGGTGCCCCTGCCGCGACTGGCGGCCGGGTCGGACCTCTCCGCGGCGAGGCCAAGGATCCTGCGGTACACCACGCCGGGGAGTCTGGCGGGATTGCCAGCGGTGGTGTTGCCGGGCAAGCCGGGTGTGCAGTTGCTGGCGGCGCGGGGCGGCGATAGTCAATTGCTGGAGTTTGCGGCTAGCCTGGGAAAGCGGCTGGCGGCGGAAGAAGCGTCTTGATCGACTGAGGAGGCATTGCTAAGCTCGGGCATGATCCGTGCGAAACTCTCTCTTGCGCTGTCCGTCGTGTTCCTCAGTCTGCTGGGTTGCCACGGCGGGATAAGTAACAGTGGTCTGATTCCGGTCAAATTTCAGGCTGACTGGTACCCCCAGCCGGAACAGGGCGGCTTCTACGAGGCGCAGCTCAAGGGGTACTACCGGCAGGAGGGGCTGGATGTCTCCATCCTTCCGGGCGGCCCCTATGTGATTGCCGAGCAGCAGGTCTCGCTGGGCGCGGCGCAGTTCGCGATGGGTTCGTCGGATCGTGTTCTGGCGGCGGACTCGCAGGGGCAGTCTCTGGTCGCCGTCGCCGCGACGATGCAGCACGATCCGCAGGGCATCATGGTGCATGCGGACTCTGCGGTGCATACCTTTGCGGACCTGGAAGGGCACTCTGTCGCCGCCAAACCGGGATCGACCTGGTTTGAGTACCTGGTGGCTCGGTACAAGTTGAAGGATGTTCACGAGGTGCCGGCGACTTACTCCATCGCCAACTTCCTTCGGGACCCGAATTACATCCAGCAGATCTTTGTCACGTCCGAGCCCTACTTTGCGCGCGAGGCAGGAGCGAATGTACGCACGATGCTGATCAGCGATACGGGGTATGCGCCCTACCGGGTTTTCTTCACTTCGCGCGACTACCTGACGCAGCATCCAGAGGTGGTCGCCAAGTTTGTAGGCGCTTCGCTGCGCGGGTGGCGCGACTACATTGCCGATCCGCGCGAGGTGAACGCCGAACTCTTAAAGCTGAATCCGGCGATGACGCTTGAACAGATGCAGTTCACCTGTCAGGCGCTGAAGGAAGGGCACTTCATCTATCCTGATAACGATCCGGCGAAGGCCGGCGACTTCGACCCGGCCCGGTGGTCGGCGATGTATCAGCAGCTAGTCGATCTGAAGGTGATCCAGCAGCCGATCGATCCAGCGACCGTGTACACGATGCAATTCGTCGGAAAGCAGTAGCTTATTACGGTCAGGGCACCCCCTCCCCCCTTATCCTCCATTTTCTTGCTACTTAATTCATTCCATTGGAGCTAATGGATGGGTTGAAGTGTAATTAACTCATAACAGATTACTTATACGCATCTAATAGAAAGCAAATGAGTTGCTGCTCATCACAGAAAATAAATAACTTAGCATGCTATCGCTGATTCTAACGGACTTACGGATAACGATGATTACTTCCGCGAACTGCAAGAAGGCCCGGCTGATGGCAGCCGGGCCTTTGGGTCTCTATTTCTATTATAGGACTTCAGGGGAAATTGTCGGCCAAGTATCTTCGGCCAGCTCTCTAAGGTGGATCGATCGTGTAGGCGGCTGACGTCACCGGGCTGTCGGTAGCCCCGTTCGAGACCGCGATCGCGTTGATCGTTTCGTTCGCCGAAACCGTGATTGACCCCATATAGAGTGTGGACGATGTCGTAGGCATGCTGCCGTCGGTGGTGTAGTAGAAGGTCGTCCCGCGTGAAACATCGCTGAGGGTCACGCTTTGCGGAGTGGTATAAGAGCCGGCCGGGGGGCTGAATACTGGCCTGGCCAGCACAGGTTTGATGGTATATTCCGCCGTCGCCACCGCGCTGTCGATGTATCCGCTCTCGATTGCAATTGCCTGTATGGTGTGAATTCCAACGTTATTGAAAAAAATCGGCTTCGTGCACACCGCTGACGAAGAGCTGGGTCGGCCTCCGTCGATCGTGCAGTAGATCGTCGCGCCGGGCGTGGCGTCGTTGATCGTGATGGTGGCATTCGGATAGGTCCCCGACGGCAGACTAAAGATCGGCGTCCCGGCCACAGGCTCTACGAGCTGCGCGACTGAATTGCTGGTGGCAGCGGCGTAGTAGCCATCACTCGCATACGCGGCGGTCAGCGTATCGGTTCCGGCAGGAAGCGAGGCGATGTTCAGCGTGGCAAACCCCGCAGTGTATGGAGCGGCGAAGAGTTCAGACAGAGTGCCAGTGCCTATGATCGTCCCGCCATTGTAGAAGGTTATGGTTTCACCCAGGTTTGTAGGAAGAGGGCCGAATCCGTATGGGTTGAGGATTGCCGTCAGCGTGATCTGGTTGCTGGCAGGGGCGTTGGTGCTGGAGGTGAGAGTTAGCGTCGTTGGGAGTGGCGATATCGTCTGAAGCACGGTACCTGACGTGCTGCCACTAAAGTTGGCGTCGCCTGAGTAACTAGCCGTGATTGAGTAAGTTCCAGCCGGGACCCTGTACAGTGGCTGCATGTACCACGTAGCTACACCTGAGGAGAGTGTTCCCGTGCCCACAGCTGTTCCACCCTCGTAGAATGTGACCGTCTCACCATCGGTAGTGATACTTGCAAGGGAATACGGGCTGAGGGTGGCCGTGAAAGTGGGCAACGCAGCTACAGAATCGGGATTGGAGTTGGAACTGAGCGTCAACGTAGTTGTAACCTTCGCTGCGAGAAGCGGCAGAGTGCTCGAGGTGCTGGCGCTGAAGTTCGTGTCGCCAGGATAGCTGGCCTCGATTAGATGTGTTTCCGTACCAGATATCGAAACATTGCTCAGGGTGGCCGTCGCCGTCTCCGAGATATTGTTCAGCAACACCGTCACCGTGTCGTCGTCAAAGCTTGCCGAAGCCAGGTCCTGGGTGCCGTCCCCATTGAAGTCGGCTACCGCGAGCGAGAAGGGTAAATAGCCGGGAGTGAGCATGGGGCCGGTGGAAAACGTCCCATCCCCGTTGCCCAGCAGTACCGGCACCTGGTTGACGCCGCCGCAATGGGAGCCGCAACTGCTCAGCGCAAGGTCCAGGATGCCATCGCCGTTGAAGTCGCCCACAACAATCCCGACGTAGTAATAGTCTGTAGCCGACGAAGTCTTGGCGGTAAACGTCCCGTCTCCGTTGCCCAACAGCACTGTCACCACACCCTCGTTCGCAGTGGCGAGATCGGGGATGCCGTCCCCGTTGAAATCGCCCACCACGAGAACGAGGTTGGAAGGGGCGGCAGCGGGCGACGATTTGAAGGAGAACGTTCCGTCCCCGTTGCCGAGCAACACCGTCACCGTACTATCGCCAGAATTGGCTACCGCCAGGTCGGGAATGCCGTCCCCATTGAAATCGCTCACCACGAGGAACCGGGGCGCCGCTCCGACAGTGAGCGTAGACTTCGTCGTAAATGTTCCGTCTCCGTTGCCCAGAAGCACGGTGATCGTATTGTCGCTCCCATTGGTCACCGCAAGGTCTGGAATGCCGTCCCCGTTGAAGTCGCCTATCGCGACGAACTCGGGCGCCGTGCCGACAGTGAGTGTGGACTTCGTGGTGAATGTCCCGTCTCCGTTGCCCAGCAGCACGGTCACCGTATTGCTGTTGTAGCTGAAATAGCTGCAATTGCCACAATTGGCTACGGCCATGTCCAGGATGCCGTCCCCGTTAAAGTCGCCTATTGCGAAGGAGTAGGGTGCGTTGCCAACGGCGGGCGAGGACTTGAGGGTGAAAGTCCCGTCTCCGTTACCCAGCAACACGCTCATCGTATTGCCGGCTGAATTGGCCGTTACCAAATCGGGGATGCCGTCCCCGTTGAAGTCACCCACGGCGACAGAAGTTGGTGCGGAACCGGTAGCAGATGTTGGACCGGTCGTGAAACCGGTTCCCCCTGCCCCTGTGGCTGTTCCCAGTGCTGCGGTTCCCAGCGAGGCATTGCCGTTGGTTGTATCCACAAAGGAAACATCGCTCGTTGGGGAAAGAGTGTTGCTGCCAATGCCGACCACCGTCGCAGTCAGCGTATAGTTGCCGGGCGAACCGGAGGATGCGATTGCGGTTGTGGTCGGATATTTCGCCGGGGAAGATACGGTCAGAGCCGACGCTGCCGATGAGCTGTTTGCATAGCTCGTGGTTCCAACGAAAACTGCTTGGTACTTGTGGCTTCCGGGGCCGGGCCGGAATTTGTACGTGGCGGATCCGGCGGTGGTCAGCTGCGCGGATGCGAGCAAGGCCGAGTCTTCGCAGCGAGCTGCCGCCGCGTCGCAGAAGTTCACCTGTCCCGGAGTCACTTTGGCCGAGCCGGAAACCACGGTCGCAGTCAGGGTCACAACTGCGCCCGAAGCCACAGACGTCACCGCAGAGTCGCCGCTGGTCACGGTCAGCGTGGTGGTGGTCGTAGCGGCCGCTGGGTTATTGAGCGGATCGAAAAGGGTAAAACGATCCACATCGCCGTCGACCGTGCACGTGGGACAGCACGTTCCAGAAGCGGTCATTTGCGTATTGGACAGGATCGCAATGATTCCCTGACAAACGTCTGTATCGTATGGAGCGTTCGGCGGAACCGTGGTGATCGTTGTTTGATGCGTGGCCGGGTTCCAAGAGTAAATAACTATGGGACCGGGATTGTTGCCGACATAAGAGGTATCTCTTATTAAGGTCGCAAAGTAAGTTGTGGTATTGATGAAACCTTGAAAACCTGATGAAGTGGCGACCGGAGTCGGCACATTGACGACCTGAGCTTCGCTCATCGCGGTCAGGAACCCTGCCGCGAGCATTGCAGGCAGCATGAACGCGCGAAGAGTGGCTCGAGGGTGGAGGGTTCGGCGGACGAGACGGGAGAAATAGTGTATTGCCGGGATCATTTCGGACTCCTGAGCGAGGGAACTGGACCCAAAATCGATGCTGATCGGAGAGCGGAATCGAGCAGACCAGAATCCGAAAAGCAACCCCGGGATGCAAACAATCGGTACAACTGGTGGTTGTCTACGTCTTGCTCCGACTGCAGAAGCGGCTTGATCATGCCACCGTGTCAGGCACTCGTCAAGAACAATCAGCCGCAACATGAATCTCGCGGTATTGTGCGATGGCTGGATTCTATTTCTGGGACTCGAGGATGGCCTGGACGCCGTCGATCATGGCCTGCGGGTTGAACTCGCTGCGGATGATGTCGTCGGGGCAGTCAGTGAGGACGGAGACCCGGTAGTTGCAGATGAATGCGACTTCCTGATCGGGGCGATGCTTCTTGATTTCGCTACAGAGCTTCTCGGCAGCGGGGATGCGTCCGTCACCCTCGACATCGATGATGACAAGAGAGTATTTGCGGGCCTGAGCGAGCTTCAATCCTTCGTCTAGCGATAAGGTCGAATCAACCTCAAGGCCGTGGAGCCGGAAAATCTGATCGCGGAGAACAAGGATAATGTCGCGGGTGCAGACGTGAAGAATCGCAGGGGGAGAGGTGCTCATCCGGGTCTCAGGCGTGGCTACGCTTCCGTGCCGCGCAGGTTTGATGCTACTTCACGGAATCCGCCTTTGCGGCCAGTACGCCGGGCGCGCCGACGTGGGGAACCAGCATGTCCTCTTTACGCATAACCATGGTGGTGGCGTTAAGGCTGGCGAGCTCGAAGCCGTGGCCGTGCGTGATGGCGTCGGTGGGGCAAGCCTCAACGCAGTATCCGCAGAAAATGCAGCGGTTGTAATCGATGTTGTAGACCTTGGCGTAACGCTCGGCGCTGGAGATGCGCTGTTCGGCGGTGTTCTCGGCAGCTTCAATATAGATGCAGTTCGCCGGGCAGGCGGCCGCGCAGAGGAAACAGGCGACGCACTTCTCGAGGCCGTTCTCGTCGCGCTGCAGAACGTGCGCGCCGCGGAAGCGCTCTTGCAAAACCGCGCCACGGTTGGGGCCGGGGCCATCGGGATAGTTCTCAACCTCGACGGGCTTGAACATCTCCCCGAAGGTGATGCTCATGCCTTTGCTGATGGCGGCGATGTTGCGCACGATCGACATGCGAACAGTATAAGGCCAAGTGGCGGACAGGGGGAAAGCAGTCAGCCGAAAAGCGGATAAGATGAAGGCTGATTTTTCTGGAGGAGTTCGTGAGGGCTTTGCGGATGTTTTCGAGGTTTTTTGTTCTCTTCGTCGGCCTGACCGGCAGCCTGTTTGTGCAAGGGACCTCTTCAACTCTTCAAATTCGGAGCGGCGACAAACATATCGAGTTCACGCTGGATGCGCTGAAGGCTATGCCGCAGAAGACGGTGAGCTACCACAATCCGCATACCAATGCAGATGAGACATACTCAGGCGTGCCGCTGATCGACCTGTTAGCGGGCTTGGGTGTTGCGCATGGGAAGGACCTGCATGGGAAGGCGCTCTCGGAATATGTAGTCGCTACGGGATCCGATGGCTACAAGGCGGTGCTGGCGCTTGCCGAGGCCGATCCGGAGTTTCATCCGGGAGATGTGCTGGTCGCCGACGCGATGGATGGCAAACCGCTCGACGCGAAGACCGGGCCGTTCCGGCTGGTGGTGAGCGAAGACAAGCGTCCGGCGCGATCGGTGCATAGTCTGGTGTCGATTGAGGTGAAGGCGGCGGACTAATCAATGCCCAGCTTCTTCCAGATGGCGTCCACGCGCGCTTTCGTAGCGGCGTCCATCTCGATCATCGGAGGCCAGGGGCGGGCGAAGCCTTCAGCGGCCCATTTGCGAGTGGCGTCAATGCCCATTTTGCTGCCGTAGTTGGGCATGCGGGAGGCGTGATCGAGGGAATCGATGGGGCCGAGGGTGAACTGGATGTCGCGCTCGGGATCGATGTTGTTGGTCGCGCGCAGGGTGACTTCGGCGATGTCCTGCACGTCGCAGTCCTCATCGACAACGATGATGCACTTGGTGAACATGGCCTGGCCGAGGGCCCAGATTCCGCTCATGACTTTACGCGCCTGTCCGGCGTAGCTCTTGCGGATGGACACGATCATGAGGTTGTGGAAGACGCCTTCGACGGGCAGGTTGATGTCCACAATCTCGGGCAGCGTGAGGCGCATGAGCGGCAGGAAGATGCGCTCGACGGCCTTGCCCATCCAGGCATCCTCCATGGGCGGCTTGCCGACGATGGTGGAGGAGTAAATGGGATCTTTGCGATGCGTGATGCAGGTGAGGTGGAAGACGGGGTATGCCTCCTCCATCGTATAGAAGCCGGTGTGGTCGCCGAAGGGGCCTTCGCTGCGCAGCTCGTCGAGCTTAACGTAGCCTTCGAGAACGATCTCGGCGCGCGCAGGGACTTCGAGGTCCACGGTTTCGCACTTGACCAACTCGACCGGCTTCTGGCGGAGGAATCCGGCGATGATGAACTCCTCGATCTCTGGGGGAGCGGGAACGATAGCGGAGAAGGTGGTAGCAGGGTCGGTACCGATGGCCACGGCGACTTCGAGCCGGTCGTCTTTCACATTGCCGAGCGCGATATTGGCGGTGCCTCCGGCGGTTTCGGCCATTGCATGGACGTGCTGTGCGGCAGTTGAACCCGCGGCGGCGCGCAGGCGTTCACGCAGGTGCTCGGCGGCATTTTTCTGGCGCTGCCAGTGCATGCCGGTGGTTTGCCCGTCGTAGACCTGCATGCGATACATGCCCATGTTGCGCTTGCCGGTTTTGGGATCGCGGGTGACGACGCAGGGCAGGGTGATAAAGCGGCCTCCGTCGAGCGGCCAGCATTGCAGGATAGGAAAGTCGAGCAGATTGAAGTTTTCGCGGAGGATGACTTCCTTGCAGGCCGCTTCCTTTGCCGGGACGGTCTTGGGGAAGAAGCTGCCGACTTCCGCGAGCATGGGCAACATCTTGAATTTTTCAAGGAAGCCCTGGGGCGACTTGATTTCCATAAAGGCGCGGATACGGGCGGCGACTTCATCGAGTGAGTCGACATCGAGGGCGAGCCGCATGCGACGCTCGCTGCCGAACTGGTTCATCAGAACGCGCGATCCGGGATGGCCTTTGACGTTCTCGAAGAGAAGCGCAGGGCCGCCGGGTGTTCCGCCTTTTCTTCCGGACTTTGAGGCGCGGTCGGTAATCTCCGCGATTTCGAGAATGGGATCGACCTCCTGCCGGATGCGCTTGAGTTCGCCGGCTTTGTCCAGCGCTTTGATCCAATCTCTCAGGTCGTCGTATGCCAATGATCTTCCTCGGCGCTCCGGTTGTTGGGTCGCTGGAGCACAACCTTTCATAGTATGCGACTTGTGAGATCAGGTTGAGGCGGTTGAGATTACAGGGCGGGAAATCAGAGTTCTTCGTTCTTGGCCTGCATCCAGCGATCCATGATGGTTTGTGCACAGCGCGCGCCACACAGGTGCTTCGCATCCGCATCGTGAGAGAGGAAGGTATTCCATCGAGTAATCTTCAAGACCGGCTGTTGATGATCGCTGGGCGTGGGAGAAAGCTTCTCACTCCAGGCCAGCCACCAATCCTCGACTTCCTCGCTCTTCGCCTTGCCGCAAACGTCGCAGGAATATCTCTCAGTCCAAGCCATGCCTCAACCTCTATTTTGCGCGAACCCTGTCGCATGTCTCTCGAAAGTTAGCACAAGATGGGGAAAGTTGGAGCGAATCTCCGGTGAAGATCTCGTACCTTGGGCGGGTACTACCCGGCCCGGGCGGTGAGCTGCGGTGGAATATCCACCAGTGGGTAGCCGAGCCGTTTCCATTCATCGAAGCCGCCGCGCAGCGGACGCACGCGGTAGATGCCCATCTTGCGAATGGTGAGCGCCATTTTGGCCGCCGTAGCTTCGCTGGGGCAGGTGCAAAACAGAACTACGTCGCGGTCCCGTGGGATCTCCTCGGTCTGTTGGACGAGTGTGTCAGGGGTGAGAAGAACAGCTCCCGGGAGGGTCCGCGGGTCGGGCAGGTAATCGAGCGGATGGCGGAGATCAACGATGTACACCGGCTGATCGTGGTCGAGCATTGTCTTCAATTCCTGCGGCTCGAGACGCGCCATTCGAATCTCGCGGAGAAAGGCGCGCTGGCGGAGAAACCGGTGAATGAAAAAGCCAAGCAGCAGGAGCACGAAGAGCAAGAAGGCAAAATGCTCGACCCACTGCAGCGCGTTCGGGTTCTTCTTCAAGACATCTCCGAAGAAGCGCCCGGTGAGCGTAAAGGTAAAGGCCCAGAGGAGAATTCCAGCAGTATCGAAGAGCGCGAAGAAGCGATATTTCATGCCGGTCTGTCCGGCAATCGGCGCGGCTACGGAGCCCAAGCCAGGGACGAATTTAGCCAGCACCAAAGCACCCGCCCCGTGTTTGGTGAAGTAATTTTCGGTGCGGCGCACGCAGGTGGAGCTTTCCATGGAGAGGCGACAAAGCAGCTTGACCACTCCGCCACCGTATCTTTTGCCCATGATGTACCAGACGCTGTCGCTCACCAGGCTTCCGAGGACGACGGAAAGCAACACCAGGGGAAGACTCAGCTTGTGCGTGGCGGTCAATGTGCCTGCCGTAAGCAGCAGCGGTACGCTCGGGATGGGAACCCCGAACTGCTCGACGAGCACCCAGAGAAAGATTATCCAATAGGCGTAATGCAGAAAAAAATCCAACGCGAGCGGCATCGCGGGTGGCCCTCTGTGACCGTTTACCTAAACTATAAAGAAGATGTGCGCGAACCGAAAACGATTCGCCGCAAAAGGAATGGGCCGGATCCAGGGACCCGGCCCGCAGTTTGGGGGAACTGCATCTTTTCGCTCTGCACCGCGGCGATTTAGTCCAATTATCTGGCGCCATTCCTCGCGTGGACGAGCGGCATGTCAACCAGGTGTTCGCTGATGAACCACACCTGGAATTCATTGGTCCGAATGATGTTACTGACCAGAATATCGTTGGTCCCGTCATCACCCAGGTCGGCCGCCTTCCTGGCCAGCTCGCGCGCATCCTTGAGGATGAGGGCGTGTGCTTCGAGCAGGCGCGAAATCTGCACCGGAACCTCTTCGCGGCCCTTTGGGGGCCGGGTGAGACGGGTCAGTTCGGCGATGTCGTGGGCCATGGCAATGCTGACGCCGCCCAGAGTTTGAATGCGCTCAGCGAGCAGATCGACGAGCTCAACCTGCTCTCCGAAATGCTTATCGAAGAGCAGATGAAGCTGATAGAACGTTGGACCGCCAACCTGCCAATGCGATTTCTTGTAGAGATCGCGGAGGCTGGCCGTGTCGGCAAGCAGGACGTTGAGGCGATCGCAGATCTCAGTACGCGTCTTTTCATCGATGCCGATGGGTAGATCGCGAACTACCGTACCGAACTTCTGAATTTCTTTGGCTTTTTCGTGCCAGTGGGGGGTGATGAGGTCGTGGCTTTTCGAGGGGGCGTCTTTCAGTGCAGTGTTGCTCATTCGAAACATCCTCCGTTGAATTGGATGCGGGAGCGATCTGTTTGGCTCCGGCGTTCGCGAGGATTCTACGCCGGCTCGATGAATCCTGGGCAACGAAGAAGGCTTTGCCAGAAGCAACGCCTTCTTCAGTTGCAATTAGTCCTTGACCCTCACCTTGGGTTCGACTGAGAGCCCGGGCCGCAACAGGTGATCGGAATTTTGTTTAGGATCGCTGAGGTCAATGCGGACCGGAACACGCTGGACTACCTTGACGTAATTGCCTGTCGCGTTCTCCGGCGGGAAAAGGCTGAGAACGGAGCCGGTTGCTCCGCCTATCTGGGTTATTTTCCCATCGAACTTGCGGCCTCCGTAAGCATCGACCGAAATGACGACTGCTTGTCCGGCGCGCATGTGCTCGAGCTGGGTTTCCTTGAAGTTTGCCGTAATCCAGATGTCATTGAGCGAGACGAGGGTCATCATGTTCTGACCGATGCTGACGTTCTGGCCAACCTCGACGCTTTTGCGGGTAACGATGCCGGCTTCAGGGGCGATTATCCTGGTATAGCTAAGATTCAACTTGGCCTGATCCAACTCTGCCTGAGCCTGCTGCACGATGGCAGCCGCCTGATCGGCCTTGGCCTTCTGGATGGCCACCTGCTGCGGAGCGGTCTGAGCGTTCTTGAACGAAGCCTCGGACTGGGCGAGGCGATCGCGCGCCACGCGGACGGCATCCTCGGAGGCAATGACGTTGGCTTGGGCTTCGACGAGGGCTGCCTTGTTGGCGTCGGCGGCATCAACGGCGGCGTCAAATTGCTGTTTCGAGATCACGTCCTTCTCAACCAGGGGCCTGTAGCGGTCGAGGTCGGCCTGTGACTTGGTCGAGTTCGCCTGTGCCTGAACGACACGCGCCCTGGCGGCGTCGAGTTGACGCTCGGCCTGCGCGATCTGCGCGGTCGATCCGTGGACATCGGCGCCGGCGGAGGTGAGTGTACTGCCCGTATTTATGTTAGTCACCGGCACGTTGACTCTTGCCGCCTCGTAGGCCGCTTCGGCGCTCTGCAGGTTGGCTTCGTCCTGCTGGACGGCAACCTGGAAGTCCTTGGGGTCGAGCTCGACCAGCACGGTGCCGGCTTCGACAGCCTGGTTCTCATCGACGTTGACCTTGATCACCTGGCCGGCAATGCGCGCGCTGATCTGGATGAGGTGACCGTTCACCTGCGCGTCGTCAGTGTCCTCATAGTAAGTCGAGTGCCACCAGAACAGGAGAGCGCCAACCACAAGCAACGCAACGACAGCGATGATGATGAACCTTCGCCGCGACTTTGGTTTCTCCGGCTGCGGGTCCGGGCTCTCGTCTTGCTTTTCCTCGGGCTTTTCGTCCGCCACTGTTTACTTTCCTCCCACATACATCTTGTAACTGCTCTCAGCCACGCCCAGGGCACGCGCCAGAGAAAGCTTGGCGATGTTGTGACGGTATAGGCTGCTGACATATTGATTGTCGGCTTGCGCAACGGATTCGAGCGCCTGCGACACGGCGAGATTGTCGGACACGCCGGCCTTGTAGCGCTGCTGCGCTTCGCTGAGAGCTTCCTTGGCCAATTCCGAATTGCTGCGCGCCACTTCCACCTGCTTGGCCGCGGCTTGAATATCGAGAATGCTGTCGCGAACGTCGGCGCCGATCTGACCCTGCAAATCACTTGCCTGCGCGCGCTTCTGATCCAGCTGCGATTGCGCCTGCTTGGCGTCGCCGCGGAGCTTGGCTTCCTCGAAAAGAGGCACGTCGAGAGTGCCGCTCGCGTTGCCAGTCCCGTGCGAGTTCCCAAAGTTAACGCCAGTGTCGCCATAGTCGCCCGAAAAATTGATCTCGGGATAGCGTTCCGCAGTCGCGGCCTTGCGGGCGTGTTCGGAGGCAACGACCTGCTCCTGCATAGCCTTCAGATCGTTCCGATTGCCGAGAGCCTGCTTCACGGCGGCGTCAGGATCGAGGTTGTCGAGAGCAGCGTAGGGCGCCTGATCGGTGAGTTTGAATTTCTGCTCCAGCGGCAGACCGATGGCGCGTGCCAGGGCGATCTTGTCTTTTTCGTATTGATTTGTCGCCGTGATCAGCGACTGCTGCTGTGTCTGGTAATCGACGCGCGCGCGTAGCTCGTCGAGCAGGGGTGAAGTACCGGCCTGGTGGTTGTCGACGGCCTGGTCGAGAGAGACCTTGGATGTGTCGACTTGAGCCTGCGTGGCATCGATGAGCGCCTGATCGGCAATGCAGGTGAGATAGGCATTGCCGACGGTGAGCACGACCATATCCCGTGCATCTTTGACAGAAAGCTGCGCGCTGGCAAAGTTGTGCTTTGAGGCGAGGTAGTTCTGCAACGACGAGACGTTGATCAGGGCCAAGGTAAGCGAGGCGCGAAGGTCGAAGTATCCATAGGGGCCAATGATGGCCGGGAAGGCGCCGCCACGCAGGCCGAGGGCCTGGAGATCCGTCTGCGCCACGGCCTCCTTCCAGGTGGCATTGATGGTGGGCAGCAGCGTTTGCAACTGCTGCAGCTGGGAGCCGTGGGACGATTGCTGGCTCTGACTGGTGAGGATGAGGCCGAGGTTGAACTTGAGACCGCGCGCGATCGCATCGTCAAGCGAAAGATCGAGCACCCCGGCGGTCGCCTTGTCTGTGGTCTGACTGCCTTGGTATGTGGTGCTGTTGATCTGCGGCTGCGTGACCTGAATTGGCGGAGCCGGCTGCACGACGCTTCCGCCACCCGGCTGGCCGAACTGGAATGCAAATGCCGTTGGGCACGCCGCGGGAAGCAGAAGCGCAGCGGCCAGCGCCCAGATGCGCGCACCGCTCTCCCGGCTGCCTTGACTAGCCTTGAATACGAAAGACTTCATTCCTGGAAAAGATTCCCTTTAAGACAACTAACTTCTTTGGACAGCTACGAAATTTGGATGCCGAGGTCCCGGAAAGTATTCAAAAAGAACACTAAATCCCTCGGGATAATTCCCTGAGCATTAGGAGCGCCGGGCTTCAAGGAGAGCTTACACCGTGGCCTTGTGCGCCTCGGAGTGGACGAGCGAATTGGCAAGGGAGCAGAGCGCCTGACGAAACATCCCACTGACCTGTTGGGCCGACCATGCCGGCTTCGCTCCTGTGCCAGTATCGAGACACGCCGCCGTGGTTCCGTTGTCCCAACCGAGCACAGCACGCTGGACGAAGACAGCGCGCTGCGCCAAGGGCAATTTTTCGAGCCACACGCGCAGGTCGCCGCGTCCGGCGCCGCCGATCAGTTCCGCCATCTGGCTCGAAGAGATCCCGGCCGCCGAGAGATCCTCTTCCTCGATGCAGCTGACAACGGGTCCGTCGGCGGGAGCAGGCGCAACGAAAGCCTGCGGATCAATCTGCTTCATGCGGGCCACGGCCGCTTCGATGAGGTGATGGCGAGCCGCATCGACGGCGGCCTCTTCTTCGGCACAGGGATCGACATCGACCTGCGCCACCGTGGATTCGACCAGGTTGAGCGCTTCACTCTCGTTGCCCAACATCAGGGCGGCCAACTGATAGAGTTCGACCGCCGTATCCTGCGCCTTCAGAAGGCCGCCTTCACAATCACCAACCTGCATGGCTTGAACCTCCGGTACACTTCTCTTTTCATCCTTACTGAGGCGCAGTCCGGAGTCAAATTGACCCGGGAATAAACAATCTTTTCGTGAACGTTTCATTCAGCCGCTACGGGCCTGAGGTATAGCAATTTATGTACACTTTGGGGACGCGGTGCCCACCCAAAACTTATGGCTAGAGCGCAAATTCGGCAGCAAAACCTCTTCTTCGGCAGAGACGAATCCTGGCTCAACTTCAACCGCCGTGTGCTGGAAGAAGCGCAGGATATAACGAATCCTCTTCTGGAGCGGGTAAAGTTTCTGGCGATCACGGCCAGCAATCTGGATGAGTTTGTCGAGATTCGCGTTGCCGGAATATTGCAACGAATTGAGGACGGCTATGCCGAGCCTGCTCCGGATGGCACCACGCTCGAGCAATCGCTAGCCACGATCAACGCAATCACGCACGGCTTCGTGGCCGAGCAATACCTTTGCTGGAACCAGCAATTGCTGCCGGAGCTGCGCGCCGCAGGCGTGCGTGTGCTGCGATGGGATGACATGGACGACGAGGCACGCAAAGCGGCGACCTTGTACTACCAGCGCGAGGTAGACCCACTGCTTACGCCGATCACCATCGATCCGGCGCATCCCTTCCCGCGCGTGCTGAACAAAGCCTTGTGTATCGCGCTGCTGCTCAGACGCAAGCGCAAAGGCGCGACCGGGCCGGTATTGGGAGTGGTTACTGTACCGCGCGCCCTGCCGCGATTTGTCGAGCTGCCTTCGACAGGAGGCAAGCACGACTTCCTCTTTCTGCATGATCTGATCGAGCGCAGCGCGGCGGGGATGTACCGAGGCTACGAGATTCTCTCGAAGGCCGCCTTCCGGGTCACGCGCAACAGCAACCTCTACTTTCAGGAAGAGGAATCGCGCACGCTGCTGGAGACGGTGCGCTCGGAGCTGCACAACCGGCGCAAGGGCGATGCAGTGCGGCTGGAAATCGAAAAATCGGCCGATCCGGAGATCGTCGACCGGCTGCGAATGAACTTCGAACTCGACGACTCGCAGGTGTACCGCACGGACGGCCCGGTGAATCTGTCGCGCGTCATGCATCTGGCGGACACGCCGCGGCCTGACCTGAAGTTTCAGCCGTTCGTCCCGCGCGAACTGCGGCTGAATCGCAAGTCGACAGACCTGTTCGATGAGCTGCGGCACCGGGATATTCTGATGCATCACCCCTACGATTCCTACGACGGCGTGGTGGGATTCATCCAGGCAGCGGCGCAGGACCCGCAAGTCGTGTCGATAAAGCAGACTCTTTACCGGACGAGCGCCGATTCGCTCATCTTTCAGGCTCTCACCCAAGCCGCCCAGAACAAGGAAGTGACGGCAGTTGTCGAGCTGATGGCGCGCTTCGACGAGGCCTCGAACATTCGCTGGGCGCGCGATCTGGAGGATGCGGGAGTGCAGGTGTTCCACGGCATCGTGGGCCTGAAGACGCACTGCAAGTTGGCGCTCCTGGTGCGCCGCGATCCGGACGGCGTGGTGCGGCGGTACGGACACTTGGGAACGGGCAATTACAACCCGAATACGGCACGCTTCTACACCGACCTGAGCCTGCTGACCGCCGATCCGGCGATCACAGCCAGTATGGGCGCCGTGTTCAACTACCTGACGGCGCATTCCGAGTCGGACGACTATGCACCCCTGCTTGTGGCGCCACTCACCCTGGCCGAGAGCTTCATAGGCCTGATCCATCGCGAGACCGAGCATGCGGCCGCGGGACGCCCGGCGCGCATTGTCGCGAAGATGAATTCCCTGCTTGAGCCCAGCGTGATCGAGGCTCTCTACGCGGCGTCGAAGGCGGGCGTGCAGATTGACCTGATCGTCCGCGGCATCTGCTCGCTGCGGCCGGGGCTGAAAGGGGTGAGCGACAATATCCGTGTCGTCTCGATCATTGGGCGATTCCTCGAACACAGCCGGATCTTTCTCTTCGAGAATGGCGGCCAGGAGGAAATCTACTGCGGCAGCGCAGACTGGATGCCTCGCAACCTGTTCGAGCGCTGCGAGGTGGTGTTTCCGATTCGCGATGCCCAGATTGGCGCCCGGATCCGCAATGAGATTCTTACCGCCTATCTGGCGGACACGGTGAAGGCCCGCCTGCTGCACGCTAACGGCGTGTATCAGCGTGTGCGCGAGACCGATGCCGGGCACGCGCTGCCGGCATTCAGCTCGCAGGACTTTTTCATACGGGTGGCAGAGGGAAAAGCGTCGGCAGAGGAGATTCCCGCTTTGCCCCTGCCGGAAAAACACCATGTGAGGCATCCGGCGAAGAAGGTGAGCGCAAGGCAGAAGCCTGCGGCAAAGGAAAAAACGGCGGCCGATTAAAACGCACGCGCCGGCATCTTAAAATCGCCGGCATCTTAAAATCGTAGAGTGGTCCTTGCTCCGCCACCTCTCGCCATCCCCGCCGCCCAGCGCGGCTTCCGTATTTCCGCGATATTCCAGTGGTGGCATCTGCTCTCGCTGGATGCTCCCACCGTGGCTGCTCTATGGGCGTGGAGCATCGCCCGCGCGGTGAACATCGGGTTGCCCTTGAGCGGACTCCTGCTGCTCGCCTCGGGAACATGGCTTGTTTATGTCGCGGATCGCATCCTCGACGGGCTCCGCTTCGATTCTTCCGGAAAGCTGCGCGAGCGGCACTTTTTCTACGTAAGACACAGACGCAAGGCGTTGGTTGGTGAAGCGGCGGTCAGCCTTGTCCTTCTCTGGTTGATTGCCACGCGCATGAACCCAACGGCCCGGCGAGAAGACGCAGCGCTGTTCGCTGTAGCTCTGGCCTATTTTTGTCTCGTCCACCTTTGCCGCCCGGGCATCGAACGGTGGTTACCGAAGGAGGCGACCGTCGGCGTGGTATTCGCCGCGGCGGTCGCGGTACCCGCATGGTCGAGGCTGCAGGGACACAGGCTTTCGTTGATTCCTGTGGTCACGCTGTTCGCTCTGCTCTGCTGGCTGAATTGCATTGCCATCGAGAAATGGGAGCGCCAGACTCAGGAAAAGGCGCGGGATGGGATGGTTGGCCTTTCACACGCCACGACGCGATGGGCGCAGCAGCATTTCTCTTTCGTGAGTTGCGCCATTGCCCTGCTGGCGGCGATCGTGTGCGCTCGATCAGCTTTGTCGACAGGTCCGGTCGCGATGACCGCGCTTTATATGGCCTGCGCGATCTCGGCGGTGATGTTTCCTGCATTCGACAGGTCGCGGCTGAGCAGCTTCCAACTGCGGATTGCAGCCGACGCTGTTCTGCTCACGCCGCTGCTGTTCGTGGCGGTTTTGCATTAATGCGGCCAGACTTCGATCGCATTGCCCGCCCTTATCGCTGGCTTGAATATCTCTCGTTTGGACCCATGCTCGAACGGTGTCGCTTTTACCGGCTACCCGAGCTGACCGACGCGCGACGGGCGCTGGTGCTGGGAGATGGAGACGGCAGATTCCTGGTGCGGCTGCTCAAGAGCAATCCGCAGTTAAGCGCCGATGCCGTCGATTTGAGTCCCACGATGCTGCGATTGCTCAGCAACCGTGTCGCCCTGGCCGGTGTGCTGGATCGCGTTACCTTGTATTGCGTCGATGCGCGCGAATTCATCCTCCCCGGGAGCTATGACCTCGTTGTCACCCACTTTTTTCTGGACTGCTTAACCATGGAAGATCTGCATGCGCTTGCCGGCCGGATTCGCGGTCATCTGACTCCGGGCGCTCGCTGGGTGGTGTCTGAGTTTGCGATCCCTTCCGGAGTGGCATCGCTTCCAGCGAGATTCATCGTCTCGACTCTCTACGCTGCCTTTGCCCTGCTGACAGGGCTCGAAACACGCCGCTTGCCGGATTACCCGGCGGCTCTCAGGAGCGCGGGTCTCTTGCTCCTTGGGAGGCACCGCTGGCTGGGAGGCCTGCTGGTGAGCGAAATATGGAAACTAGAGGCAACCAACAGTGCGCCCGCCAGCTCGCATCCATGAGAGCATGACTTCCATCGGCAGTTCCCTCCTCCAGCCTCATGTCCCATGTCCACCTTCCAGCTCTGTTCCCGGCTTCGACCCCACCATACCTCCTTTTCGAGGGCCGGACCCCAACACGGATTCTCCTCCCAATCCCATCCCGGAACCGGAGCCCGATCGCGAGCCAGAGTTGCCGCCGGGCCCTGCACCCACGCCTGCGCCCGTGATTTAGGCCCGTGCTGAGAGCAAAGGTACGTCACACTGACGAGGCGAATTAAATTGTTACAATCGTGTTAATTGCGAGGGAGTACACTTAATTCCCCGAACGGAATCAACCACGTGAATCTATATATTCTTCGTCATGCCAGCGCCGGAACAAGTCGGCCAAATCCCCTTATTGACGTCAAACGCCCGCTCGACAAAGAAGGTAAGCAACAATGCATTCTGGTGGGCAACTACCTGAATGCGCTCAAAGTCCACTTTGACATGGTTGTCTCCAGCCCGCTCAAACGGGCTTTGCAAACAGCCTCGTTGGTAGGTACGGAAACCGGCTACGACGGCAAAATCATGGTGTCCGAAGCTCTTGCGCCAGGCGCAACGGTTGCCCACTTTGAAAAACTGCTGGTCGAACTCGCCAAACACGAAACTGTTCTCGTAGTGGGACATAATCCGAATCTGGCAACGTTTCTGGGAGCCTTGCTCGCACCCAGCCGGATGAATATTCGTCTGCGAAAAGGCGCGATCGCACGTGTGGACACGACGCGCCGCCCGGGTATCCTGCACTGGCTGGTGGACCCGCGCATCCTGCGCGGCAACTACGCCAGCGTCACGAAGAGCTCGCGGCGAAAGACATCGAAGAAGTAAGCGGCCTCCTTGCGGAGCGACCACAACTCGAGCTCCGCACCGGTGCGACCGGGGCTGATTTCGAGCAGCACCCTTTTGGGATACACCCGGACTCTGACGCGAAGCACATCGCTGGCACGATCTTGATTCAGCGCCACGGCCAGCCGCAATAACACCACGGCACGCCTGACATGTTCATGCTCTTCCGGAGGAACCTGCCGCATGGTGCGGCCCTCCGGCTCGGGACGACTCTTGCCGATGTAGCGGGCAACGGCTGAGGTTATGACGCGCTGCGTGGCGTTGAATCCGAAGATTTCAGAGTTGGCAATGATGTACTGCGCGTGCCGGTGGTACCCCTGATAGTTGAGGAACTTGCCGATGTCCCGCATCATGGCCGCAACCTCAAGCCAGGTCTTGTACTCGGTCGGAAGCTCGTGAACGGCGACCATGTCGTGGAAGAGCTGCGCAGCATGCTGGCGCACGGGTTCGGCCTGGCGGGGATCGACGCCGTAGCGGCGACAGGTTTCAAGCACTGCCTGCCAGCGATCGCGTTCATACTGTTGGTGCGCGAAGGTGCGCGCATCCTGCTCGGCCAGCATCTGGGCAAGAATGCCGTCGCGTAATCCCATGTCGGAATAGCGGAAGCCGGGCAGCGAGAAATGCTCGAGCATCAGGGAGTAAACCTGCGCGCCCGCGACGATGATTTCAGAACGGCGCGGACCGATCCCGGGAACCGCGCTGCGATCTTCATTCTTCATCTTTGTGAGCTTGTCGGCGAGACGCCTGATGTCACGAGCCGGCGCTACGTATTCTTTAGCGCGCGCCTTGTGGATGGCTTTGCTGGCCTCCGACAGCGCGGCCGCCGTGCCTGAGGTCGCAATCACCAGTTGCACACGGTCCGCGCTGACGCGGCGCGTCGCCTTTCTGAGTTCGCGGGCAACGAATTGCTTCATGCGGGCGATCTCTTCCTTCGCAGGGGGATCACTCTTCAGAAACTCTTCCGTCAGTCGCACGGCGCCCAGCGGGAGGCTGATGGTCTCCTGAAGGCGCTTGCGCACGGAGAGGGAGATCTCGCAACTTCCACCGCCAACGTCAACGAGCAGGCAGCGTCCGGAAGTGCCGGGCTCATTGTCCATGACTCCGCGGTGAATCAGCCGGGCTTCCTCAAGGCCGGAGATGATTTCCACTTCCCAGCCCGTCTCGTCCTTCACCCAGGCGAGAAAGGCGCGTCCATTGCGTGCGTCGCGCATGGCAGCGGTAGCCACGGCGCGCACCTGGTCGGCTCCATGCGATTGCACCGCCCGGAAGAAGCGCTTGAGCGCGCTCAGCGTGGCGGCCATAGACTCCGGGGAAACCAGACCCGATTCAAATACGCTTGCACCCAGCCGCGTAACTTCGCGGTCTTCGTGGATCACGCGCAGGCTGTGCTGCACCACGCGGGCGATCTTCAGTCTGCATGAGTTCGAACCGATGTCCACTGCCGCAAAGGTCTGCATTGATTCCTTGGAATGATTTTTTGGCCGTTGAAAGCACGATACACGAGAGAGATTGCGGAAATGTGCAGTCAAAATACGGTTCAGGAAACTTCGGTGCGCGCCGGAAGACGAGGTCTGATGCGCACAGGCGGACGGGCGCCCAGCGCCTGCCACTCACCCATGAGCCGTCCGCGCATACGCTCGGTGATATTCATGGCCAGTGCACAGTGCATGTCGCGCTCTTTTTCGATGAGCGCGGTCAGCTCCAGGCCGTGCGATCCCAAAGCCTCGTTAGCCTCCTCGGCGAGGACCAGCCAGTCGTGCCAGTCGCCAATCTCGTCCTGCAGTCTCTTCAGCGCCTTGCCGACGGCTCCGGCATGTTCATCCGTGCCGCCTGATTCGGCCATGTATCGCGCCTTCTTGGCGCCCTTGCGGAAGTCGTGCAGATTGCCGGCGTCAAGCTGCTGCATCTGGCTGGCAAGGCGGGCGAAGGCTTCCAGCGCGGTGACCGCGGCGTTGCGCGAAGCTTTGCGGCGCAGCGGACTCTGGCGCATTGCCTCTTCCAGCGAAGCCAACTGCGTCTCCACCTGTGGCGCCCACTTCGGCGCAGCCTTCATGAGCGGCCGTGCCTGGTCAGCGCGCGTCTGCTTTAGCCAGGCGTCGAGGTCGTCAGCCTGCTGCTTGACAGGGCCGGACAGAATCGCCGGAGCATCGCTGGGTTCGATCGCGTTCTCTCCGGGCGCAACGGCTTTCTTCTGTGGCTTGAATTTTTCGAGCAGTTTGCGATGCACATCCAGATCGCGCACTGGGGCAGCAGTACGACGGATTCTTTTAAGCAGACGCAGCCAGCGTTCTGCCGTTTTGGGCAGGTCGTCGGGTTGGAGACCCGGTTTTTGCGGAACACTTTCGCCGAGGGCCGGCTGAGTGCGCTCGCGCAAAATGGTGTCGAGCAGGGCTTCGATGCGGCGCGTGCCGGTACGAATATCGTGCACGGCGTCGATGGTTGCGTCTTTGGCACACAGCTCCAGATTCTGCTTAAGCGCCGCGGTCAATTGCCGCAGCCGATCGAGTTCAGCATTCACAGCGCGTTTCACAGGCCCGTTTCTCCACTGATATTCTGGCTTTTCAGATCAAATGATTTCGATGATAACCCCCGATCTTCACAAGCAGCTTGAATCCACCGCCGATAAACCTGCGCTGCTTTCATCTCCTGTCAAGACCTGGTCCTTGCTGCTGCTGGTTTTTCTCGCGGTCCACTTTGCTGCGCTATTTTCCCCCTCGCTGCTGGATGATGCCGACGCCACCCACGCCAACGCCGCCCAGCACATGGCCATCAGTGGCGACTGGGTCACGCTTTCGGTCAATGGCATTCGCTACCTCGAGAAGCCTCCGCTGCCCTACTGGCTGGCCGCAATCGATTATCACCTGTTTGGCTACAACACTTTTGCGACTCACCTGCCTGTGTCGCTGGCGGTTCTTGCCTGCGCCTTTCTGGCCTGGACATGGTCGCGCAGAGCCTGCGGGGATCGCGCCGCGTTTTATGCAGCCCTGGCCATCCTGACTTCCACCGGCATCTTTCTGTTCACGCGCTTCCTGATTCCGGAATCGCTGCTCACTTTCTTTCTCGCTCTCGCGCTTTACGCATTTTTTACAGGATTGGAAGATCGAAAGCCGGGGCGCCTCTACCTTGCATACGCGGCGCTGGCCGTTGCGGTGCTCGCCAAAGGGCTCATCGCCCCGGTCTTCTTTATTGCCGCCGTCGTTCCTTACCTTTTCATCACAGGCGAGTGGCGACGCTGGCGCGAGCTGAGACTCTTCAGCGGTATCCTGCTCTTCCTGGCCATCGCTGCGCCGTGGCACCTACTCGCCGGCCTGCGTAATCCCGATCAGGGAAATCCCGTTGGCAATATTCCTACACCGGGTCATGTTCATGGCTTCTTCTACTTCTATTTCATGAACGAACACATTCTGCGCTTCCTGGGCAAGCGCTATCCGCACGACTACAACAAGCAGCCGTGGTTTGCTTTCTGGCCGGGGCAACTGGTCTGGCTCTTTCCCTGGAGCCTGTTCCTCCCGGCGGCGCTGATTCGCGCCTGGCGCAATCGCCGCATCTTCGCTTCGGACCTGCGCTACGACTCGACCAATACCATCCAGTTCCTGGACCCGCGTTTGAGCGCACACGCTGCATCGTCCATCGCCGCGCGCCTGCGCTTCCGCGCCCGCACCGGCCTGCTGCTCTCGATCTTCGCCGCGTTCATTCTGGCCTTCTTTGCCATCTCGACCAACCAGGAGTACTACACCTTCCCCGCTTGGTTTGCGCTGCTGATGCTCATTACCGGATCCCTGGCGACGATCGAGGAGGCTCCCGAGGGCAATGACGGCGGGATCAATGCCTCAAGAATCAATGCACGGAGCCGGTGGCTGACGGGCGCGCACGCAGTCTTCGCCGTCATCGGCACGATGGTTGCCCTCGCGGTCGGGTACGGCCTCTGGGCATCGCGCCATCTGCCCTTCGTGCCGGACATCGGAACCCTGCTGGCCCATCGCGGCGTAGGCGATTATGCGCTGGCCACATCGCAGTTCTTCGACCTTACCGGAGCATCGTTTGCTGCGTTGCGATTGCCCGCGGTCATTGCCGTGATTGCGTTGCTGTTTGGGCCACTGACGGCCTGGGCCCTGCGCCAGCGCAGACATGGATTCGAAGCAACCGTCTCCGTCGCTTTCACCGCGGCGATCTTTCTCATCGCAGCACAGATTGCCCTCGTGCGCTTCGAACCGATGCTCTCCTCGCGCGCGATTGCTGACACCATCAACCGCATAGCCGGTCCGCAAGATCAGTTGATGCTCTATGGCGACCAGTCCTATGGATCGTCGGTGCTTTTCTATACCCATCGCAGTGCGCTGCTGGTCAACGGCCGCTCGTCGTCGATGGTCTGGGGCTCCTACTATCCGGATGCTCCCCACATTTTCCTCGAAGATGCCGATCTTCTCGCGATGTGGGGCACGGGACCTCGCAAATTCCTCTTCGTGCCGGGGGATTTCCACGATCACGTCGAACAACTGTTGAAGGGAAGGCTGTACAAGCTGCAGGAACTGTCGGACAAGACTCTGTACACCGACCGGCCGCTCGGACAATAGCTACTGCCCGGGTATCACCAGGTATTGCTCCAGCTCTCCATCGGGCATGGTGTAGGTGGTCACCTGCAGGTGCTGCTTACTGTCAGCCAGCACGACGCTGAAAACCCTGAAGATCATGCCGCCGCGCAATTCCTCTGTGGTCTTCTTTAGCGCGGTTGGTTTGCCCAATGGACTGAGGCTGGATTGGAAATCTTCGAGTGCCTCCTGGCTGAAGTACGCATTGCAGTTCGGAGTGAAGAGCGCGCGATCGATCTTGCCCTGCTGAAAGCCGGTGAAGATGTCCAGCGCCTGCTTCTCTGGCTCACTCGAAGCCTGCGTATCGATGCCAAGCACAACTGGGCCAAGACCGCGGGCGATGATTGAAGCAGCGCGCGCGGCGTCCTGATTCGTCAGTACCGCAATCGCCGCCTTGTCATCGGGAAAGACGATGTTGTCGGAGACGAAGCCGGAGACTTCGCCGGAGTGCTCGTAATAGGTGTGCCCCGACGAGTTGCGCACAAAGAGGCCCAGACCATAGTGAGAATCGGTGCCGTCCTTCAGCTTCACTGTGGCAACCATCTCGTGGTAAGACTTCGGAGCGAGCAGCGACCGGTTCATTACGCTGATATCCCATTGCGCCAGGTCATATGCCGGCATCGCCAACTCGCCCGCGGCAAACATCCATCCCTTACCTTCTTTGGGCGCAGGCCGCAGCGGACCCAGCGCATAGCGGATATAGCCGGAGGCATCGGTGTCGCCCAGTCTTTCGGCGTCGGAGTTCCACACCGATTGCATGTCGAGCGGCTTGAAGACGTTGGCCTGAAGGAATTTCATCAGCGGGATTCCGCTTACTTTCTCGACGATCAGCCCTGCAATGACGTAATTCGTGTTCGAATACTGCCAACGCGTGCCCGGATCGAAATCGAGAGGCTTCTTCGCCCACACATCGAGAATGTGCTGCGCTGTCGTCGACTCGCGCATGGGAGGCATCAGATAGTCCTCCGGCCAGAAGTCCTGGTAGCCAGCCGTGTGCGACAGCAGCATGCGAATCGTCACTTCGTTCGCGCGCGTGAGGTCGGGGATGTACTTCGATACAGGGTCGTCGATCGAGAGCTTGCCCTGCTGCTCCAACAGAAGGAGCGCCGCTGCCGTAAATTGCTTCGAGATCGACCCGATCGAATACCGCATCGCCGGCGTCGCAGGAACGGGCGGGTCCAGCTTCGCCTTCCCATAGGCCTGGGTGTACACGATCTTGCCGTGCTGCACGATGGCTACAGACGCGGAGGGCACGCCTGTCTGGTCGAGCGCCTGCTGCGCGGTGGCGTCAATCCTGCTCCGTAAGTCAGCGGAAATGTCGTTTACGGTGAAGCTGGTTTGTCCGCGCGCGGCAGCGGAGAGCAGACAGCAACCAAGAGCGAGAAGGCAGGCATAAGTACGTCGCATATCGAAAGGCCAGCGTAGCAGGATGGCCGCCTTCGGGCCAAGGTCACGGTATTCAGCAGCCAAATGCGGGGACATTGATTTAACATACGTCCCGTTATTCTCTGCCCGTTTTTCTTTCATCGCCATGTACAAACCATTCTTCTCAAGACGACTCGTTTCCGATGCTTTTGTGTGGGCGGCGACGCTTACTCTCTGCTCCGCAGTATCGCTCGCCCAGACCGGAGCTGCCGCCTCGCATCAGCTATCTCCAAAAGCTGAACAGGGACAGCCCATCGAGGCGTACATTCACGCCGCATGGGATGAACTCTCGCGATCGATGGACGACTGCAAGTCTGTGGCAGATCCAAAGCTCGCCACGGTTCCGATTCTCTATCTGCCGAAGGATGTGGCCGAACCGCTGGAAATCGCCGCGCTGGAAAAGTCATGCAAGGTGAAGGTCGACCGCCTTCCCCGACGCATCGAGCAACTCGGCGAGGTAAGGCCATCGGAGATTGCCCACTCGGGACTCCTGTATCTGCCCAACAAGTACGTCGTCCCGGGAGGCCGCTTCAATGAGATGTATGGCTGGGACAGCTATTTCATCATCCTCGGATTGATCCAGGACGGGCGCGACGAACTCGCGAAAGGGATGGTCGAGAATTTCTTCTACGAGATCGAACACTATGGCGGAATCCTGAACGCAAACCGCACTTACTACTTCACCCGTTCGCAGCCTCCTTTTCTTTCGTCGATGATCCGCGCTGTCTACGACGCGGAATCTTCCGCCGGACACAAAGATCGCGCAGCGGCCTGGCTCCCTCGCGCCTACGGATATGCTTCGCGCGATCACGCGCTATGGCTGAGCGACTTTCACAAGGCGGGCGACACGGGCCTGGCGCGCTACTTCGACCTGGGCGAAGGGCCCGTGGAAGAGATGGCCGACGACAGTACCTACTATCCCGATGTCATTCGCTGGCTGCTCGGGCATCCCGAGGTAAAAACCGATTTTCTGGTGAATGGACCGGACAACCCGGATGCCGCAGCACAGGTCGAGTTGGCTAAGACCAGTTGCGATCCGCACATTTCCTACGTATGCGCGCACGCGCATGTCGATGGGCACTGGCTGAGCCACGACTTCTACGAAGGCGATCGGGCGATGCGCGAATCCGGCTTCGATCCGGCTTTCCGCTACGGCCCCTTCAGCGGCTGGACTCATCACAACGCGCCTTCCGGCCTGAACTCGCTGCTCTATAAATATGAGCGCGATCTCGCGTGGATGGCAGAGCAACTGGGCAAGCCGGGCGAAGCAAAACACTGGAACCAACTGGCCGACCGGCGTCGCGCTGCGATCAATAAGTATCTGTGGAACCCGCAAAGGGGCATGTATTACGACTACGACTTCGTGGCGGGCAAGCAATCGACCTACGATTACCTCACGACCTTCTATCCTCTATGGGCTGGCGCCGCCGACTTGCAACAGGCCACGGCTGTCGAAGCGAACCTCAAGGTATTCGAACGCGCCGGAGGCGCAGCCATGAGCCCCTATGAAACGGGAGTGCAGTGGGATCTCCCATATGGCTGGGCGCCGGTTACCTGGCTCACCGTCGAGGGCCTCACGAAAAGCGGTGACACGAAAGACGCGGTCCGGATCTCCGAAAAATTCCGGGAAATGGTGAAGCAGAATTACGCGTGCGACCTCAGCATCCGCGAGAAATACAACGTCATCACGGCATCGACCGAGGTCAACGTCGCCAGCGGATACAAGATGAATGTCATCGGCTTCGGCTGGACGAACGCCGCCTATTTGAAGATGGGAGCTTTGATCAAAAATTCGGGAGAGCCGGTCCAGCCCGTCGAGATTCCGCGCCGCGATTGCACAATGCCGGCAAGTCAGTAAGATCTCCGGAGGCTAATCGCTAATCCCTAATGGCGAATGGCTGGTTCTGCTATTCTGCCCCCACCGGCAAATTCCAATGCGTGTTCTGGCCATCTTTTTCATCCTCTTGCTCCCGGCCTTTGCCTCGGACACTAACCAGCCGCCGAAAATCATCTTTTGGAACATGCAGCGGCATTCCGTGGATATGCTCGTGCATAACGTTCCGCAACGTGATGCGGACCGCCTCTCCCAGCTCAAACAAACCTTCTACGATCTCGAATGCAAGGGAGACAACCTGCGCGAGCGGCCTGCCGGCGAAGGCACCAACCTCGTCTGCACCTTGCCTGGAGTCGCACCCCAAGGCACGAAGCTCGAGACTATCGTCCTCACAGCTCACTACGAGCATGAAGGCGCAGGCATGAGCGCTGTCGATAACTGGAGCGGCGCGATGATGCTTCCGTTTCTCTACCACGCCCTGTCGGCCGTCCCCCGGCGCCACACTTTTGTGTTTGCGGAAGTCGATGGCGAGACCGGTTCCAAGGCTCTGCTCCAGTCGCTGCACGGAGCGAGGGCGGTCATTGCCTTTGAAGCGCTCGGCCTCGGACCACCGTGCTTCTATATTCAACCCAGCGGATCGGTGCCCAGCTATACCGAGGCTATATTGAAGGCCGCGCTCCTTCGCGCTGCCGATGAGGTCGGAAAACCCGAGCCCGAAGCATCGATTCCCGGCTCATGGTTCAGGATCGACGTTACCCGGCAATATCGCTACGCCGGCATCGCCGCCATCCTGCTTCACTCCGTCTCCAAGGCGACCAAACATCTGCCTGGTTCCGTGGACGACACGCCTGAAAAGATCGACAGCGACGCCTACTTCGGCTCCTACAACCTGCTCTGTTACTACGTGGTGGGGCTCGATCAGTTTCCTTCGCAACCATTAGCGCCTGACCAGCGCACTGGAGGCGGAAGACACAGATGAAGTCCTCACGGTTTCTTCAACCTTCCGCGTATCGTCAACTCCCCCTTTGCTAAGATCGCGAGCATGACCACCCGCCGCGACTTTCTCTCGCTGGGCGCACTCGGCGCCGCTGGACTCGGCCTTTCCGGCCCCGACGCTGACGCTGACATCGCCGAGCAGGTCAAGCAGCTCAAGCCTCCAGCGAAGCCCGTCATCGTTACGCGCATCACTGGCGATCAGTCAGTCCAGGAGGCTTACCAGATGCTCCTTGACGGCGTGGACACGCTCGAGGCGGCGCATCACATCTGCGTTGGGCGAGAAAACGATCCCAGGGATCACAGCGTTGGACTGGGCGGACTGCCGAATGAAGAAGGCGTGGTCGAGCTCGACTCCTGCTGCATGCACGGACCGACACGCCGTGCGGGCTCCGTCGGCGGTGTACGCAACGTCAAGAACGTCTGCCTGGTCGCGCGCAAGGTTTTCGAGCATACCGGGCACGTGATGCTGGTTGCGGAAGGGGCGGAGAAATTCGCCGTCGATCTCGGCTTTACGCGGGAAAATCTGCTCACCGACGACGCCCGCAAAATATGGCTGCTGTGGAAGGAGAGCAATTCGCAGATGGACTGGTGGGGGCCGGGTATGGCCGATCCGGGCTGGAAAGATCCCTTCGCCGATAAGCCCGCGCCCAATCCGACCGTCGATCTCCATGGACTGTCGTCTCTGCGGCCGGGGTCGATCCCGCGGCATCCTACGGCGGAATGGGATGAAACGATTCGCTTGCGTACGAAGAAGCTGACCGAGATGGCGGCTGATCTGGGCATTGAGCCGCAACAGCGTCTCTTCGCGGTCGAGCAGGTGCTGTGGCCGACAACGGGAACGATCCATGTTTCTGTGGTCAACACAAAGGGCGAGATCTCAGGGACAACCACCACGTCTGGCCTTGCATGGAAACTGCCGGGCCGCCTGGGCGACTCGCCGATTCTCGGCGCAGGCAGCTATACCGACCAGGATGTGGGCTCGGCTGGCGCGACCGGATCTGGCGAAGAGAACATCAAGGTCGCAGGAGGACACACCATCGTCGAGTTGATGCGCCAAGGCTACAGCCCGAAAGACGCTGGCATGGAGACGCTGCGCCGCGTTGTTCGCAACTACAACGGCGACATGAAGAAAATCCGATATCTAGACATGGAGTACTATATCGCTCGCAAGGACGGCGCTTACGCCGGCTGCTCGCTGTGGAGCACGGGCGCGACTGGCAAGCCGCGAGTCTTCGCGGTTCACGACGGCGCCTATCGGGTGGAAAAATTCGAAGCTCTCTTCCAGGGCAGCCCGACCGAGTGGCCTCCCTTTTAGCGGGCGCGGAGGATCGTCTTCCCAGGAATCTTCACCAGGAACTCCACATCGATATAGGGCATTGGAGACCGGTCGGGCGGCGAAGTTATCCTTCCCGGAGCTATCTTTCGCCAAAACCTTGTGGTCCTTCAACTAACCTCCGGCGTTGACTTCGAACGTACTGACTCTTTCTGGGACTATTACCTCGGGAACCTCTACTTCTCATTATCATTTTGGCCAAGCCGTCGAATAAGGCCGTAAATTCCTCTAACTCATTGAAAAACAAGAAAGCAAAAAAAAAGGCCCTTTACCAAAGTAACCCCATTATCTCTTTCGGGATCATCTCCGGGTCAGATAAATTCGCCTCAGTCGTCACCACGATTGAGAGCGGTGAATTAGGGTGCAGTTACTCCGCTCAAAAAAAATCGCACAAAAGTTGTAGTAGATTGCATCAGACGGGGTTAGTCTCATTTCAGCGCAACCCCCACGCAACCCTTTGGAGAGAAAACTTAATGTCGAAATATCCCGCTTCATCGCTACTTTTCACTGCGATTCTTCTGGCTTCCACTGGCAGCGCCTTAGCTAGCATCAATCATGGACCCGCGACACCTTCGCCTCTGCCTCCTCCAGCTGTTGCCGTCAATCATGGCCCCGCGACTCCTTCGCCTCTGCCTCCTCCAGCTGTTGCCGTCAATCATGGCCCCGCGACACCTTCGCCACTGCCTCCTCCAGCGGTTGCCGTCAATCATGGCCCCGCGACGCCTTCGCCACTGCCTCCTCCAGCTGTTGCCGTGAATCATGGCCCCGCGACGCCTTCGCCTCTGCCTCCTCCAGCTGTTGCTGTAAACCACGGTCCCGCGACACCTTCGCCACTGCCTCCTCCAGCGGTTGCCGTCAATCATGGCCCTGCGACGCCTTCGCCACTGCCTCCGCCAGCTGTTGCCGTAAACCACGGTCCCGCGACACCTTCGCCTCTGCCTCCGCCAGCTGTTGCCGTAAACCACGGTCCTGCGACACCTTCACCATTGCCTCCTCCAGCTGTTGCCGTCAATCATGGCCCTGCGACGCCTTCGCCACTGCCTCCCCCGGCTGTTGCCGTGAATCATGGCCCTGCGACGCCTTCGCCATTACCTCCTCCAGCGGTTGCCGTGAATCATGGCCCTGCGACGCCTTCGCCACTGCCTCCGCCAGCTGCTGCATAGCACACAAGTGTGACCAGCTACCAAGTTTTTGTTAGATGGATTTACGCTTCTCACTGTTATCCTTGAGTCGCAGGAAGGCTTTGGATGCAGGTTAACGATATAGACGGTTGGTTGTGGGCCGCGGGTACCGCCGGTGAGATCGCATTACTCGGTATACTGTGCGCGCGTCGCGTCTATCGCACCTTTCCCATTTTCTTTTCGTGGCTTACCTTCGTAGTCCTGCTTGAGCCGACCTTCTACTGGCTTGTGCACCATGCTTCGAAGGAGACCTACTATCAGGTGTTTTTCGCCCTGAATTTCCCCCAATACCTGCTGGAAGCGGGCGTACTGATTGAGATCGCGGCGAATGTATTGCGGCCGGTAAAGCGCGCTCTTCCTAAGGGGCTCCTGTATTTTCTGGTCGGGGGGATGGTGTTGATTGGAGCCGTGGCCTTCATTATCGCCACGCATCTCAACGCGTCCACGCTGGCTCATCCAAGATATTTCCAGGTTATAAATGCAACGATGGCGATCCTGCGTCTGGTTACGTTTCTTCTGATAGCCGCCTTCTCTCAATTGCTTGGCATCGGCTGGAGGAACCATGTTCTCCAGCTGGCCTCTGGTCTGGCGTTCTATGCGGCCGTAACATTGATCGTTGAGCTAGGACACAGCCATCTGCGTGCCGGAAGTGACTACGCCAGTCAATTCTATGCTTTGGAACACCTGAGGGTCGCCGGTTACCTTTGTTCACTGACCTACTGGTGTTACTCTTTTGCGAGAAAAGAAGCTCCACGGAAAGAATTTAGTCCACAAATGGCTCAACTTTTGGTATCAATAAGTGGAAGTACAAAGAGGCAGCATTCTGTTGTTGCCCGCTCGCTCGACCTTAAATGACTATGATATTGGCCTTGATTTCTGTCGCTATACCCTCCGCCCTGGTTGCATACGCTGTATATTGGCGCCATTCTCAGTCTAAACGACGTGCAGCGGATTGGGATTCCATCGTCGCTCGCCTGCGCTCCAACAGCGAATTCAACTTCGACGAAGTGGCGGAGCGCTATCTTTATAGCGACGGCATCCGCGCCACCCCGAAGGACATCTGGACACGCATTGACGGCGCCAACGGTCTGTGGGCGATGTACACCAATGCCGGCGTCCTGATGCAGCTCGCCGACTACGCAGCCGAGCATGGCCAGGACGTGCCCGAAGAGCTGATCGAGGAACTTCGTAGCGACGCTTTGCAGATCCGTAGCGCGGTGATCATGGCTCTCGTGAAATACGGCTTCTCGCGTTCCGGCGTGGCGGCCTCCGTCAACGCTCATCGCGCAGCAACTGCCTACAGCGGCATGCTGGCGCACATCACCACCCTCTTCCAGGAGCATTCGGCCCTTTACTTCCCACGCTTCCTTGAGGCCATGTAGTCGCAAAGACAAGAGTTCCAGACAAAAGCCCATGCATTGTGCATGGGCTTTTGATTTTGCGGCCTGATTTTGTGCTCCCCGGGCACGCGGCTAGAGATTAGCCTGCAGAAATGCTTCGATACGAGCGATCTCAGCTGGACTCAGGCGGAATATCGCCGCAGGGAGTATGCCATCGACCTGATCGGGCCGTCGAGCGCCGACAATCGCTGCGGTGATTGCCGGAACGCGAAGGGTCCAGGCAATGGCGACCACACCGGGCTCGACATTGTGCTCTTTGCCAATCTCCCGGAGCAGTTCCACCAGCCTCAGATTCCGCGACAGCTTGGGCTCGTTGAAATTGGGACTGCGCCTGCGCCAGTCGTCTGCGGGCAGCTTTCCGATGCGCTCTGCTGTCATCTTGCCGCTGAGCAGGCCGGAAACCATCGGCGAATAGTTGATGATGCCGATATTGTGGGCTTCGCAGAAGGGCAGGATGTCCGTCTCAATGTCGCGGCGAAGCAACGAATAAGGCGGTTGCAGGGAAGTGATCGGCGCAATTTTCTGCGCGCGCTTCATCTGCTCGACGTTAAAATTCGAGACGCCGATGTAGCGAACCTTGCCCTCCTCCTTGAACCGGGCCAGAGTCTCCCATCCTTCTTCGATCTCGTCTTCGGGGTTCGGCCAATGAATCTGATAGAGATCAATCGCATCAACATTCAGCCGGCGCAGCGAGTTCTCAAGCTCTTCCTGAAGAGACGCTGCTTTCAGATTGCGATAGATCTGGCGGTTTTCATCCCAGCGCATGGAACATTTCGTGAAGACGTGGGGCTTGCTGCTCGAATTCCTGAGCGCCCTGGCGACGACTCCCTCCGAGTGTCCGAGACCGTAGATCGCAGCGGTGTCGATCCAGTTGATGCCGGCATCGAGAGCGCGCTCGATGGTGCGAACCGATTCGTCATCGTCCTGCGCGCCCCAGGCGAACTCCCAATTGCCTCCGCCGATGGCCCAGGCTCCGTAGCCGATCGGCGTGAGACGGAGGTCAGAGTTGCCAAGTTGACGCATCTGAAACGAAGCCGCGGGAGAAGTCTGGGTTGTGGACATAACACCTCTTCGATGCACGTCCGCCCAGGCAAGTTTCAATAGCTTCTGGAAGGTGGACCTCAGCTATGGCTCGACCAGGAATTGCCCGCCCCGCATGATCTGCTCTTCATCGATCCAGATATTGAAGCGCAGCCCGACAACGTCGATGTGCGTCGTAGAGGTCCAGGGCGCGCCGGTGTGCTCGCCGTATGGATTGCCAAACGCAATGTGAATGCCGGGGAATTTCTCGTCCTGCAGAATATTGCCGATCACATGATCGATGCCAAGATTCGTGCCGATGGCAAACTCGCCCACGCGATCTGAATTCTCGTCGGTATGTGTGTAGGCCCAGAAGTCATCGCGCAGTTCGCTGTTTGCCGACTCGCAAGACGCAATGCGATTGGCCTTGATCTTGATGGTCAGCGGAGTCGCCTCAAGCAGGCCGTAGCGCGCGCAGAGATAATCGCCAACGACACCGTCGACGACGAACGTTCCGTTCAACTCGCCCGGCGTGGTGAAGATTTCTCCACCGGGAAGATTTCCCCACTTGTCGCGGGAGATGATGCCCGAGGTCTTGAGCCACTTATAGTCCGGATTGAGCTCGGCGCGGATGTCGGTTCCCGCGGCCGTGGTGGCGCGGATATAACTTGCGCGCCGCACTTTTTCGATCACCTTCTGCGAGAGCTGGTCCACGCGATGGAAGTCAGCGCGCATGCCCTCGCACATGATCTGCGGAGTGATGTTGACCATGTGGGCGTGCCGCATGCGCCGCCGATTGACAACCTCCGTCATCTGCATGCGCGAACGCAGCTCATTACGCTGAACGCCGACAGCAAAGATGCTGACATCCGAGGTCTCCATATCGGCAAGAACGGGCCGGGGCATATCCACCAGCGGACGCGCTGCCAGGTCTTCGAGCACGAAAGCATTCCAGCGGCAGCCGTTGGCAACAAGCTCCTGGGCCAGCGAGGCGGCGATTGGCGCCGTTACCTGGTCGGTGATCAGTGTCACCTTCTCCGTGGGCTGAATCCGCAGGCATGTCTCGACAGCCGAGCGAGCGCCCGGCAGAAAGTCGGATGGGAACGGTGTCGCCAGCAGTGCCTGGGCTTCGGCGGTAGCGGGGAGATTTGTCAAAATGCGGCTAACCTCACGAGGATATCTCTATGAATTTATCGTAAATCGCCAGCAAATACAGCCGAAATGCCACTTTCATGTACCGCCCGCTTCATGAATCAGGCCGTACTTCGGTAACCGCCTTTACCGGACGGGGCTAACCGCGATATCGTTCGGTCAGTTCCCTTCTTTTGCATACCCCATTCCGGAGTACCCATGCACCCAGTTCGTCTCTCGCTTTCCTTGCTGTTTTTAGCAACAACGCTCTTCTCTGCCGGGCAAACTACCACGGCGACGCGACCCAAGGCTCAAACCTCGACGCGGCCTAAAGCGGCGCAGCCGGCATTGCCAAAGAACATCCCTCCGGTCGCCGGACCGGTCAAGGTTGAATTCGCGTTGCGCTACCAGGAGATCAAGGTGGGCACCGGTGCCCTGGCTGCTCCGCACCAGTTCTATACCGTGCACTACACAGGTTGGCTGGCATCGGACGGAACGAAATTCGATTCTTCCGTCGATCGCGGCACGCCGTTTGAGTTTATGCAGGGCGCAAGGCGCGTAATCCCCGGATGGGACGAGGGCTTTGAAGGGATGCACGTCGGCGGCAAGCGTCGTCTGTTTATCCCTTATCAGCTGGCTTACGGAGAGCTCGGCCGGCCGCCGGTGATCCCCGCCAAGGCCGACCTTATCTTCGATATCGAGCTTCTGGATCAGCGCGATCTCAACGCGCCTGTACAGGCAACGCCGCCCGCACAGCCAACCGCACCGGCCCAGCCGAACACGCCGCCGCCGACCCAGCCTCAGTAAAGCCCGACCTGGGTCTCCTCGACCATGTAGTCGACGACCGCCTTCAGGTCGCCGGTTTCTTCGAACTTCCGCAGCTGGCGATCGGCACCCGTACCCATTTCGAGAATGGTGCGGACGTACTCGATCGCCGGACGGCATTCGAGCTCATCCACCACCTCATCTACGAACTCCAGATATTCCAGAATCAGCTCGCGCTCGGGCACCTCTATCTCTTTGCCGAAATCGATCAGCTTGCCGTCGAGCCCGTAGCGCACGGCGCGCCATTTGTTTTCCATGATGAGGGCGCGGGAATACTGCCGGTAATCCTGGTTACGAGCGTGCAGCAGATACAACTTCGCCGCTGTCGCCTGGATAAGCGCCGCAATCGCCAGCGTCTCGTCGGCGCGCATGGGCAGATCGCAGACTCGGATCTCAACCGTGTTGAAGAAGGGATGCGGCCGGATATCCCACCAGATCTTCTTCGCATTGTCGAGGCAGTTGGTCTTGATCAGCAGATTGACGAAGTAGTCGAATTCTCCGTAGCTTGAAAAGCTGTCGGGGATATTTGTGCGCGGAAACTTATCGAAGACCTTGGCACGATAGCTCTTGAGGCCGGTCTTCATGCCGCGCCAGAAGGGTGAATTCGTCGACAGCGCCAGAATATGCGGCAGAAAGTAGCGCATCGAATTCATGATGCGCATCGCTGCCTCGCGATCCTCGACGCCCACATGCACATGCAGCCCGAAGATGAGGTTTGCCCGCGCCACCAACTGCAGATCTTCGACGACGCGCGCGTAGCGCGGGTCAGGATAGATCTCCTGCGCGCGCCAGTCGGCGAAGGGATGCGTGGCTCCGGCAACCAGCACCAGATTGTTTTCGAGCGCCAGCTGGATCATCTGCCGCCGCAGATCGTAGAGGTCCTCGCGCGCTTCTCCCACCGTCTTGCAGATGCGCGTTCCCACCTCGACCACCGACTGGTGCATCTCAGCCTTGACGCGCTCTTCCAGCCGCCGCTTGCCCTTGGCCAGCATCTCGGTGGCAATGTGGGAGCGCAGATCCCGGCTTACAGGATCGATGGTCTGATATTCCTCTTCAATGCCGATGGTGAAAGTAGGACGCATAGGTGATTACCGTTGTATGATGATGCGCCCTTCCAGGCAAGCGGTTTGTTGATGCGCCGTTATTCTGCCGGCGCAACGTTGGGATCCGCAGGCTCTTTTTGCAGCACTTTTTTCTTTTTGGGAGCCGGAGCCTTTTTCGGAGCCGCTTTCTTCGGAGGCTTGACCGCGGTCACAGACTCGCTCAGCAGCGCCTGCGCCTGCAATGCCGGAGTCTTCGGACCCTTCCTCGCCTTTTCCACAGCCAGCTCCGCGACCGAGCTCACAATCCACTCGAAGTTTTCCGCACCCACCGAGTGCAGGTCGGCATCTGGAGCAGGATTCATGAAGTCGATGGCATACGGAATGCCATCTTCTACTGCGAACTCCACCGTGTTCAGGTCGTAGCCCAGGGCCTGGCACAGCGTGAGCGCGTCTTTTTCCACCCGCTGTAGCAGCTTCTTGTCGTAAGCCGGCGGATCGAGCACATACCGCTCGTGGTGCGGTCGCCGCGGATCGTACGGCATGATATGAACCTTCTCCTGCCCGATCACATAGCAGCGAAAATACTCGTTGAACTTCACCGCTCCCTGCAGCGTCATGCAAAGATCGCGGCTCTGGTCGTAGGCGTGGAAGAACTCTTCGGGATTGTGCACGTGGTAGACATCGCGCCACCCACCGCCATCCACAGGCTTCAAGAAGGCGGGAAAGCCGACGTATTCGAAGATTTCGTCCCAGTTCAGCGGATATTCGAGGTTCCGCATGGAGCGCTCGTTCGTGCCCTCGGGAAACTTTTTATGCGGCAGGATCACCGTAGGCGGCACTGCCACTCCCAGCTTCGCCGCGAGGGAGTAGTTGAAAAACTTGTCGTCGGCCGACCACCAGAATGGATTGTTAATGATCGCCGTGCCGTTCAGCGCCGCGTGCTTCAAAAAAGCGCGGTAAAACGGAATATCGTGCGAAATGCGATCGACGATGACGGCGTACGGGGGAGCCTTGTCCAGACGCACGCCGCCGACCTGCACGAACTCGGCCGAAATTCCGTCGACATTCATGGAGTTAATGCGCTCGACCAAAGCACCCGGGAAGGTATTTTCCATGCCGAACAGCACGCCAATTTTCTTCACTTTGCTTCCTTTGCGAAGGGAGATGCCTGCGCTCCACGCCGCCTGCGTGAGCTTGAGGCTATCGTCAACCTTAGCGCAGCACTCCAGTTGAACGCAAAGGACGCTTCCTCGCCCTGTTCTGGTAGGCTGGATGCGTTTCAGAAGAGACACTTGATGACGAGGTGAGGGATGCGTCCGCGGCTGATGGCTTCTTGTTGTGTACTGAGTATGTGTTCGCTGGCGGCTACGGCGCAGATGGGAACGGGCAGCGCGGCGGCCCCTCCGGTCGGAAGCATCGCAACGCCATCGAAGGCCTTCGATTCACAGCTGAGCCTGATTGAAGAACAGATGATGGGCGCGGTGCGGGCGATGCCGGCCGAGAAGTACGATTTCGCCCCGAGCGCTGCGATCTTTGTGCCCGGACAGAAGCTTGAATTCGAGAAGGTGCGCACGTTTGCCCAGCAGGCAACCCATGTGGCGGAGGCCAACTACTTCTTTTATGGCATTATCAGCGGGTTGAAGCCGGATGTGGACGTATCAGGAATCGAAAAACTTACAAAGAAGGAGGACGTCGTGGCCGCATTAGCCGGTTCGTTCGCTTTTGCTCACAAGGCGATCGCAACGCTTACTCCGGCCAATGCTTTCGAGGTCATAAAGTCGCCGGAGCCCGGTTTCCAGACGCGCGCGACTCTTGCCTCGTTCGGTATTTCACATTGCTTCGATCACTACGGGCAGATGGTCGTGTATCTGAGGATGAACGGGATTGTGCCCCCGGCGAGCGCGAAGTAATTTTTCTCATCCTCGCAAGCCGCTTTTTGCGTCAAAACACGGAGAAGCTTCCCTTTCAGGAGATCGGTTCTGGCAACTGTGGCACATTCCGCGTTTATCAGCTACGCGCGTGAAGATGCGGAGTTTGCCCTTCGGCTGGCTGAGGATCTGAAGGATGCCGGAGCGGCGGCGTGGCTGGACCAACTGGATATCCTCCCGGGTGATCTGTGGGACATCGCGGTTGAGCGCGCCCTGAAAGACTGTCCGCGAATGCTGGTAATTCTGTCCCCTGCCTCCGTAACTTCCACTAATGTCCTCGACGAAGTTTCCTATGCATTGCAGAAGAAAAAAACGGTCATTCCGCTTCTCTATCGCGATGCTGAAATTCCCTTCCGGCTCCATCGCATTCAACATATCGATTTCAGGAGCGATTATGCTCGTCGGCTTAAGACTCTCCTCAAAGTATTGATCACTGCCATTAGCCTTGCGCCTCCCGCCACGGAGCCGACGGTGGAAGACGGGAATCCGCCGCCAGACTATCTTCTCGACCTTGAGAACATCGGAGGAAAGGACATCCTTGAGAACCTCGAAGGCGAGGACATTGAAGATGTCCTGACCGGTCCTGGATTAGAGCGCCTCGAGCTCCTGCTCACCTCCTATCTGCCGCGGAAGCGCTGGTTTGGCGCCAAGTCGCGGACCATCAAGGCCGTCAAGGTTCTCGACTCCACGAAATTTCCCGCCGTGAACGCCGCCTTGCTTTTCCTCCAGGTTGCCTACGAGGACGGCAGCGCCGACGTTTATCTCCTCGCCCTCGCCATCGTTGCCGCCGAGGAGGACGCGAAGATAATGGCCGCCGATCCTACCGTCATTGTGGCCGTTGTCAATACCTCTGCCGATCCCGCGTCGCTCTGCGATGCCGTGGGGCTCGAAGCTGTCCGTCAGGCGATCCTCAATCTCATCGAAACGAACGGCGAATTGCGCACCCAGGCCGGCGTTCTTCGTGGCCGCCGCAGCAGCGCGTTCGCGGCAAACCGCGGAGTCGATCCCCTTCCTGCTCGCACCGGCTCGGCAGAGCAATCCAACACGTCCATTCTGTACGGCGATAAATTGATCCTGAAGCTCTTCCGGCGTCTCCAACCCGGCGAGAATCCCG
>Ga0210383_10000155_pt1 | contig 70939 bp, 71 predicted proteins | sample IncBWC14OmetaG_FD_160072 | JGI IMG/M metagenome (GOLD analysis project Ga0210383, IMG submission 160072) | Forest soil microbial communities from Barre Woods Harvard Forest LTER site, Petersham, Massachusetts, United States - Inc-BW-C-14-O ...
ATTGTCGGAGCAGGCGCGACGCAGATTGGAGATGTTAGTTCCCACCACGAGGTAACGGGAAACCCGGAATCTCGGGCACCGCGCTCCAGCGGCTACGGGGCGTAGGGATGGCCGCAATTGAATCCTACGTCGGTCAAACCGTAAACGGTTTGAAAGTCCTCAAGCTCCTGCCTCGAAACGCCTCGGGCGATTTCAAATACTGGCTTCGGTGCCCGTGCAAACGGGAGTTCTCGGGAGGCGTCTATAACGTCATCAACGGGAATACAAAGTCCTGTGGATGTGGGGCGGGCCGCAAGAGCCGATACGACAAAATGTCAGATGACAAGTTGATTCAGGCATATACGGAAAACGAACGAGAGCGGGGCAGGATCACAGCGGCACTTGTCGCCCGTAATCTCCCATTGCCTGCCAGTCCGGAAAACGGACACGTCGGCTTGTAGCCATAAGTCCTGCCTATCGCGAAACCAACCTAATCAAAGAAGCGAATCAATGACAACTTTTACTCTACACACAGGCGATTGCTTGGAAGTGCTCAAAACTATTTCAGACAATTCCGTCCAATTGACGGTCACAAGCCCGCCATACGACAACCTACGAACCTACAAGGGATACAGCTTCGACTTCGAGGGCATCGCCCGCGAACTCTACCGCGTGACCAAGACGGGGGGGGGTAGTCGTTTGGGTGGTCGCAGACGCAACAATTAAAGGGAGCGAGACAGGTACGAGCTTCCGGCAGGCGCTTTACTTCAAAGAGTGCGGATTCAATCTGCATGACACGATGATTTACGAAAAGCTCAACTATATGCCGGGTGAGTGCATGAGAAGCAAACGCTACCGGCCCGCATTTGAATACATGTTTGTGCTCAGTAAGAACGGTGTCGGACCTTTCAACCTCATCACCATTCCAAAGACAACCAATACAAATCCGGGCCATTTCCGTAAGAAAGACGGATCGTTAAAGCCCGCGTCTAGTCCCGCGAGTATCGGCGATACTAAGGCCGCCCCAAATGTCTGGCAATACACCGTCGGCGGGCAGTCCCACGGTCACCCTGCTACATTTCCCGAACAGCTCGCCGCCGATCACATTGTCTCCTGGAGCAATCCCGGCGACTTGGTTCTTGACCCGTTTAGCGGCAGTGGAACAACGGGCAAGATGGCAATCCTAAACGGGCGACACTTTATCGGGATAGACATTTCTCCCGAATACGTGGAGATTGCCCGCAAACGGATCACAGAAGTGATAGCGCCGGAGCCCGACTACCTGGCTAACATGGATTTGCCCGTAATCCAGCAAGAATCGGCCAGCGGGTTGACGATCCAATGATGTATAGAAAATCGACAATATTCAGACGAAAGGAATTCAGCATGGAAACAGCAGAACGCATTATACGGAAAACAAATAGCCCGCACCAATCCCCAACGAAACTAATAACGAACATTGCCGCATGGGATATCCCAAGGCGCAAGGAGCACCTATGAGCACTATAACCAATGAGGACGTTGTTCGAGACGTTCTCGACACGATTCGCCCGGACTTCTACGGCGAAGTGACGTTGCAGTTCCACAGAGGACTGATAACCCACACCAAGACCACCGAGCAGAAGAAATACAACACTTCAAAGGCGACTTCGCCAGAGGACAACAATGAATCAACCAACCGCAAATAACCCCGCAACAACTCCCGCCCGTAAACCTTCCTCAAGTACTCTCTTTCCCGAGGGATTCATCGCAATCCGTCGCGGCCTCGCAGATCACCTAATATCTGGCAAGATGTCGGCCTACATGTTCTCAGTTTATTTCGTACTGCTTTTGCAGTGCGATTGGAGCACGGGAATATGGAACGGCAACGCTCACCGCATTTACTATGCGCTCGGCGGTAGCATGTCCTTGTCTGAAATTCGCAAGAACTTAGCCAAACTCTGTCGTCAACTTTACGTCAAGTCGTTGCATTACCAAGGACGAAAAGGCAATTATTATGTCTTGATAAATCGCTATATTCCAACTGTGGGGGAACATGAAGGCAAAGCATTAAACGCCATAGATTCAACTAGTTGGAAGAATCCTATCTATGAAGTTAGAAGTGATGACGCCAGTGAAGACGCTAGTGACTCGCGTGTGAAGACGCTAGTGACTCGCGTGTCAGCGGGAAGTGAGACGCGCCCATATCAAGATATACAAGATGTTCAAGATTTTCAAGACTCTCAAGATTCTAGTGGAGGGGGTGGTGGAAAAGAACCGCCCGCTCCTTTTGAAGTTCAACCCCTCTCGGGCAATGAACAGCCGGACCTTATATCCGAGATGCGAGAGATTTGGGATTATCACAATTTGTCGGGCTGGAATACCAAGCCTGCCGATATCGAGCAATCCATCTCGTTGTCCGATCAATACGGAAAACGGATTTTCCTTCAAGCGTTCGACTCTTGGTGCTACCACGATGCGACCGACCAGTTGGCGACAAAGTACGGCGATCCTCTGACGTTTCCTCTGCCTAAGTTCCTGGGGCAAGCTGCTTACTACACGAAGAAGACTCAGGACGAATACGAGAGGAAGCGACGGCGGAAGACTGGCCCGATGCTCGGCGCTTGCCCGATAGTCCGAGAAAGCGGCGCAGTCTGTACGGAAAACGGATAAGCGTCATGGACATCGAACTCGGGCTCCTCACTCCTCACGAATACATCTACAACATTGATTTACGGGCATTGTCCAATGCCGGACATCGGCGGATCGTCATTCAAGTTGCGCCCAGCGATCACACGTTCTTCGTTAATCAAGGGTTTGCGGTTATCGGTACTGCGTCGATGAACGGCACAATCAACTTTGTAATATCTCGGGCTCTGACGCCCGCAATGGTCGAAGAAATCAAGGCGGATGGCAGAACGTTGTCCGAAGTCGCCGATTGGGTGCAATCCACCAAAGACCGGATGAATCGCCCGAAATTGAATCCCTGCCAGTTAGTGCCGTTGCCCGCAACAGACCAGAATCTTGGAGAATTGCTCAGAGAGTACGCGGCGGTGTTGCAAGAGATTGCGGACATCGTTAGTACAGAAAATGGACTGCGCGATGCCCGCTAGCTTGGAACTCCAAGGCAAGACGTTTGGTAGATTGCTTGTACTCGCCCGTGACGGCAGAACAAACGCAGGCAAAATCAGATGGCTGTGCCAATGCTCCTGTAATCCCGAGGAGCCCGTAGAAGTCATCGTTATTGGATCAAAGCTAGTGGGGGTCATACGAGGTCGTGCGGATGCATCCAGCGGGAAGCGGCGGCTAGGACGGGCAATAGGTTTAAGCACCTTCTGATACCTGGAGACCGCAGACGCAAGCCGAAACCCATCTGTACGGAAAACGGATTGGATCGCTCGACAGGTCGCCCGATAGGTCTCTGTTAGTCTGCAAACTCCGCATGATTTGCGTCAAATAGAGGCTGGATTCGCCGCAGTCCGGAAAACAGACAATCGCCCGTAAGAACCCAGATAGGAGAACTCTGCAACATGGGATTCAAGACCGAGATTCAGAAGATTGCCCGCAAGTCTTTCAGGTGGAATATATCCCCTACCGATCCGGCATGGGCCCAAGTAAGGCTTCTGGTATCGCAGACCTCCGCGAGCGCTGTAGTCGAGCAGTTCCGCCAATGGGCCGCAGATCAGGCGACGATGCCCGTAAATCTGCTCGGAGAGTTTGCACGCCAAGTATTAGTCTGCCCAGAGGCGTAAGAATGCGTCAAACGAATGAATAATCAAGACAATCGCCTAGTTTTCCTCTGCTACCGCTATCCCAAGACCGTCGAGCGCCCGCTATGCCAGTTTTGCCCGAAACTAACGCCAAACAGAGACGGCAGGTTCGCGAGATGGCTATATCTAGACCTCGGGCCTGTGTGTAAGTCGTGTCGGCGGAAGCTGGAGAAAACCATACGGGATACGATGCACTCTATGGGGATCAGACAGCCAAGGTTTGAAGCGATCAAGGAACTGCCCGAAAGCTTTCAACTAAGTCCAATCCAGCCATTAACTTGCCCGAATACGGAAAACGAACTGAAAGCCCGTAATCCATTATCTGTACAGCCTCCGTCGCCCGTAAACAATCAAGGCGTGTAAGTGAGAACAGTGTAAGGGTGAGCGATGCAGTTGTGGGAACGGCAAAACCAGTCCCGAGTGCCGATCCTGAACGCGACAGACAGCAGGCCGATTCGGATAATGGATCAGTACGGAAAACGGATTGACATGTCCTAAAATCGTATCCGGTACTACCACGGACGTGGGTTGTAGCCGTCGCCCGATAGTTTTATTATCCGGAGAACATGCTGAAGAAAGCCCTATTCCTCGGGTTGGGCGGGTATCTGGCGTACAACTCGTGCCTCGACACCCTTTATACGTTTGAGGACTGGATTCCGCAGTGGATGTCCGCAACGGGCGGGCAAATCATCGGTCAGACGGTACTCGTGGGAATTCTGGCGATGTTCGCGTTCGGAGCCATTGTCTGGACGGGATACCGATTCTTGGGGTATCTGCTTGATTAGGGCGGCCAGACGGCGAGAAACCACCGCACGCTAGCCTTATGACCGCCCAGCTCCGGGGGATTAAGACAAATCTAGCCCGAAGAATCTTCGCGGTCTGGTCAATTGTGGACATTCAGCTCTGTAGTTGTCCTTGCACAGGAACCAGGGCAGGAGTACACTCCGTGGCGCTAGCGTTAGACTCTGGTCCCGATGGCCTTTAGGGGGAGAAAGGTTCGGGACCTTTTCCCGCCACAGTTGCCCGCAATCCATTATCTGTACAGAAGGTTGCCCGCAAACAATTCAGTGAGCCTAGAGACAGAGTGACAGGACACAAGGACACCTAGGGCTACGGATAGCACAGTTACAAGCTATGGAGTCCAACGCAGTCTCGGAGCGCCAATCCTGGCGCGAGGTCAGTTCGGATAACGAATTAACACATCAGGATCAAGACCAATTCTTGCCCGAATGAACCGACTAAGTATTAGCTGTAACTACGCCCCGCTATCATTCTTCAAAATCGAGAGAAAGTCGGAAGTTTCCCACACTTTTGTACACGATTTACCTCTATGATTGTAATTCTATGATTTCATTGCCTTAGTTGTGTGGCAAACGTCTGCGCTCCTGGCGTCAACTAAACTTCGAGTTCTGAGAGATGTCGGAACAAGTGCAGTTATTGCAATTACTTACACATAATTGCGAAGGACGAGTCGTTGCTTAACTCAGGTTTCGGGGGCATAGTCTAACCCGTGATCGGGCAACGAGATGCCTTGGTTTGCTTGCGGTCTTAGTTGGCTCGTATGTGGCTCTTAAAGGCCACTAAGCGGCATCTATTTGCACTTCTGGGCTCCGAGCGACCGCCCGCGACACGAGTAGGATATTGGTAAGAAATCCGACCCTTTCCCTAGCTAACTAGCACCTTAGTGCCGTTGCAAAAACGGTCCTTTGTGCTACATTGATTCTAGCCCGAATGCCTGTTGTAAGCGCATGAGTTATGGGCTGGGAGAAAACACCCTTTATGAAACGAGTAGGAATCTATTGCCGAGTGTCCACGGACAAGCAAGACACAGAGAACCAGTTAGAGCAGCTCCGGCAGTTTGCCCGTCAACAGGGGTGGGAAATCACGGGCGAGTACCTGGATACGGTTAGCGGATCGGGCAAGAAGGTCCGCCCGCAGTTCGAAGCTTGTATGTTGGCCGCCAGCCAGCGGAAGTTCGATGTCCTGCTATTTTGGGCGCTGGATCGCCTGTCCCGTGAGGGCGTCGCCCGCACAATCCACTACCTGGAGCAGCTACAGGGCTGGAATGTGGGCTGGCGTTCGTTTACGCAGCCGTTCCTGGACACGGGCAACGAAATGACCAATAGCATCGTCCTGGCCGTGCTCTCCGCCGTCGCCAAGCAGGAGCGAGTATCTATTAGCGAACGGACCAAGGCAGGGCTTGCCCGCGTAAAACGGCAAGGAAAGCGCCTAGGACGCCCGCAGAGCACTAATCCGAGCCGTACGACGCTCTGGCGTCGCTCCAAGGCCAAGGATTACCTCGGGCAACTGTAAATCAGTACGGAAAACGAACTAAGATTAGTCGGCTGACTCTAGCCTTCGAAGCCCGCATAAGTCCAACTAAGTCCGACACTTGCCCGCATGGGACGGTGACCATCCCAACGAATCCGCAGGTTCGCGAGCGGCGGGGGAAATCGCCCTCGCATGTCTTGCCTGAAAAAGCCTTGCGCGGATCGGCGCGGGCTCTCTGAAGCAGAAATATTTTCGAGGAGTCCCCGACGCGGGTCCTACTTCTGAGAGACCCGGCAGAGGCCGGGCACCCCACCACCCTCGACCACCTTGCGGGCTGGGCCGCCACGCTGATTTCTATGTGCGGCTGATTCCCGATTTCCAAACAGGGGGCCGGTGTTTGTAACTCGGTGAGGAGTCCCAACGTCCCTTTTCCTAACAAGGGGCGGCCTTGATTTCTATCGACTAAGTACCTAGATCGAGAATCGCGCTACCCGGTATTCAAGTTCCGTAACATCCACGACACAGGAGACACGATGCTAGACCTAAGAGGTAAGAAGTGCGGTAGGTTGCTCGCCATGAGTCCGACAGATAAGCGGGCGGGAACGAAGATTCTATGGGATTGTGTTTGCGACTGCGGGCGTCACCGCCTCGTATCGTCCCGAGTATTCAACAAACATACGCGGTTGGCTTGCGGAGATTGTCAGGAAATCGGGCGTCCGAGAACACGCGGCGGTCTTTCGCACATTTCGGAATACGGCGCTTGGCAGACATCCGGCTGGCCTGACTTTCAGGAGTTCCTTCGGGTGTTGGGTCTATGCCCCGAAGGGTGCAAGCTCGGGCGTCTAGACGAGACCAAGCCCCACGGACCCGGCAATACCGCTTGGGTGCCCGCGTATAGTCATCTGGGAAAGCGCCGTGGGCAGTTACAGGTTCAGGAGGTCATCCGCAAGGACGGTCATGCTTACTACCGCTGCCTCTGTGATTGCGGGCGAACTGTTGACCGAAGGGTTGGCAATAAGTTTACCGATCTGTCTCATTGCGGCCATCCGAGTCATTCCACAACCCACGGGCACGCCGTGGGGCGCGGTTCACCGACCTACATCTCATGGAGCCGGATGTTTGCCCGTTGCTACAACCCGAATTCCGACCGATACAAGAACTACGGCGCTAAGGGCGTTCAAGTGACCCTTCGCTGGCACAAGTTCGAAAACTTCCTGGCCGATATGGGCGTCCGGCCCGAGGGAAAGACGTTAGGCCGTTTCCTTGACCGTGGAAGCTACTCATCCCGAACCTGTGCGTGGATGACGAGCGCCGAACAAGGTCTGAACGTCCGCAATAACAGTGCACTCAAGAATTGGGCGCTACGGGCGACCGTTCTTCGTAAGCCGCCCGTGAGTGTCGAGCTTGAACAGATCGCTGTTGCCTGATACGGGCGTCTGTCAGGAAAACGGATATGGTTCCTTAGCTGCTTTCATCAGGGAACGCGGCGGAAGACCAGGGACCTATGTAATTTGCCCGGCCTGCTTCGCCGGAAATATCGTTATCTGCGCAGCCCCGATACGAGGGAGATCCTTTTATGCGCACCACCGCGCCTACGCGGATGTATCTTCAGTTCGCGGCCACTCTTGTGGCCTGTGCGATCTTTGGCCTGATGACAACCGCCTCCGCCCAGCAGTCTGCCGCCAAGGCGCAGGGCTACGCGGAGATTCACACCGGACATTCGAACGGGAGTCTTAATGTCGACCTCTGGTTGCAATCCGGGGGCGAAGCCGAACTCAATAGTTTTGAAGGTCACTCGCCCATGGTGAAAGCCGCTTCGACAGATGGCGAAGCCGCAGTTGGGCTCTATGCGCCATCCTTGAAATCATCTGCGAAGAGCGATCGCCTGTTTCTCTGGACAAAAGTCGGAGGGTTCAGAGAGATTGCCAAGTTCCCGTTCGAGAAAATCCCCCGCGAATTCTTCGTCTCTAACGACGGCTCTTTGGTCACGTGGGTGGAGACAGAACAAAGAGGGCATGGGAAGTGGCAGTCTTATCTGGTGCGGTGGAGCAAAGACGGTGGAGTGAAAAACCTGGCCGTAGCGGGAGACTTCCTCGTTCTCACGGGCGTCTCTGATGATGGCTCTCACATCGTTGGGGCAGTCCCCGACAATGGCACCAGCCACGGTTTTCGCTGGACTCGCCAAGGGGGTGTACAGAACTTCCCGGAGATCGATGATCCCCTCGCAATGTCTGCCGATGGAAACATAATCCTAGGGGCAAAAGCCGAGCATATCATTCGCTGGACCCAAGTGACGGGACCCCAGGACTTGGGCACGCTGAAAGCACCTGGAGAAGCTTTCGCTTTCCCTCAGTCAATATCCGCCGATGGGACGATAGTTGTCGGCTGGTTGTCGATCCCAGCCCATGACAATCTCCCCGAATGCAATCATGCCTTTGTCTGGACGCGTGCTGGCGGCTTGCAGGACTTGGGGAAGCCGCGCGGCAGATCGGCCCGCTTGATGGATGTCTCCGCCGACGGAACCGTGGTTGCGGGTGAGCTGGTAGCCGACAACGGCTTGACTTTCCCGTTTGTTTCGACTCTTGCAGATATGGTCGCCAAGAAACAAGCCGAGGTGAAAAAAGAACAGGATCAGGTAGCTGAGCAAGCAGCCGCCAAGGCTGAGGAGCAGTCAAAGAATGCGGCTATCGCCGCCGACCAGCAAGCCCGCTATGACAGGGTGATGCAGACAGGCCGTCCGGCGCAACTCTACTCGCTCGCTGGTCACATGGAAGACGAGGGGAGGCCCGACCTTGCGGCAAATCTGTACCAGGCGTTGATTGATAAGTTCCCCGATGATCCCTATACCGCCAAAGCGATCGACAAAGAGGACGCCGCACGAGCAGCCGCCGCTCAACAACAGCAGGCGCAGGACTCGGGCCAGGCAGCAGCCAACGCCGCCTCGCCGCAGGCGGTCGAGGCCTGCATTCAGCAGTGCAGTACAGCACTTAACTCCTGCAAGAGTGACGCCCAAACTCAGAGCAATGCTGCCGTGGCAAAAGGCCTGGTGGGACTCCTGTCCAAGAACTCCGGGATGGTGGGGGGTGCAGGCACAGATGCGCAGAATGCAGATAGTGCCAAGAGTGCCTGTGAGGACGCCTATAACACTTGCTCAGCAGCCTGCCAATAAACACGCATGTCCCAAGGGGGCAGGTGTAGCGATTTTGCAACAGCCAGAGCACGTGTCGCGTTCTTCTTCGTCCTCCTCTTCTTCATCTGGCTGGTCTCGAAGGAGGACATCGGCGGCTATTGAGCGATTAGCGGGCCCAGACAGGTGCTGCTCAAGTTCATCCTTCGTTCGGCATTCCATTTGTTCCTCCTCAACAAACACACAAGCCCGCTTCTCCTGGATTGGATTAGCGGGCTTTTCCTACGTGTACGGATAACGGATTTTTTACTTGGCCGCCCCCCTTACCTTTGCCCATCTCAGCCGTTGTGCGGCTGCGATCTTCTTTCGAGCTGCGGCTGACATCGTTCGCTTCTTAGGCATCGCAACCACGTTTGTCTTACCGCTCTTTCCCTTCAGTTTCGCCCACCGCTGACGTTGCGCTTCTGCTATCCGCTCTCGGCCCGCAGCCGACATCCTGCCGCGTGCTCCATTCTGTTTTCCGTATGCCGCTCCGAACGCTGCGAGCGCCGCAGAAACTCCTCGAATTTGCTTCGTCAACCGATCATGCTCCTTCTTCAAGAGCCCGACAACACCACCCATGTTCGTCATTGAAGTCCCCTCACTTGCTTGCGAAATTGGACTGCCTCGAAGTGGACACTGGAATCCGCACTGCACCTACAAATCCAACGCCCCGGCGAGTTGCCCAAGTATACGTTAATCAGGCCATTTGCTCGGAACCTGCTGCACGCATCAAGGAACGAAAGCCTTGATGGTGGTGTCTAAACAGTCAGCGGAGGAATCCATAACCGTGAATCGTCGGGATGCGATCAAAATTATCGGAAGCGTGCTGGTGACAACTGGTTGGGTGAGCAGTGGAACGGCGTCCAGAGTTAGTCATGCCATTGACGGCGGGCCTACACGGGGAACGATCAATGTCATTTTGGGCAACGAAAACGGCTTAGTCGTATTGACAGACAGCATGCTGAGTACGAGGGGGCCGGATGGGGGAATAAAGCAACTTGAAAGGCCAGGCAAGAAACTCTTTAAATTGGATTCAACAACCGTCTGCTCTCTTGCTGGTTTAACGGAAGTACCAATTCCGTTCAGCGAATTAGAGCACACGATTCCTTCCATTTTGCAACAATACAGCGCACAACTCGCCGAGATCGAGGAAGATAGGCCCACCCATCCTATGAGCATCAGAGAGAAAATTAAGCAACTCAACTTCATTCTAACGAATGAAATCCTACTTCTCGCTGACATTAGGAATATTCCGACACCGGATGCCGACTACGAAGTCCAATTGACACTTGCAGGCTACGATCCAGACGGCACAACCAAGATCGCATGGTCGGATTTGAAGATAGATCGATCTGACAAGTCTGATTGGTTGGTATCGGCGTCAGACCCGGAAGAGGAAGAAGTCGTCACTGGCCCACGATTGACAAGCAAGGTTAGGGGAATACCCGACCTGGCTGAAGAAATCATTCACCATCCAGAAGGTTATGCTAACGACGATCAGGCTATTTCTAGATATCAACGCTCAAAAGAAGGTGGGCAGGCCCTCACCATAGAAGAGATGAAAGCATTAGCGCAGAGCCTCGCGCATCGTACCGCTGCGATTGATCACCGGGTTGGTGGGAAGGATCAGATTGCGGTGCTCAAACGAGGTTCGATAGTTGAGTGGCATCAGGACCCATTTCCACCTGAGAACTATCGTACCCGCCGGTTTAACATTATCTCAGATAACATTTTTGATCCCGCCCCACCTCCCAACCTGATAGGGCCGACTCCTAACGTCACGAATCTTTACGTTAGCAACAAATTCCGGGGAAATAACGTCCTGCTGGATGACAGCTACTTTGCAGCCAACACCTTCAGCAATTGCACGGTGACGTACAGAGGCGGGCACACCATTTTCGCTCCAAATCAGGACGTGAGTTCTTCCACGCTTGCTCTCAGCAAGGACGTGAACCGAGACTCGGAAACAGCATTCCACCTAATCAACGATTTCCATTGGGCCAAGGTCAACGTTGTGCAATAGACAAACAAAGCAAATGTGGTGGTTAAACGCACCGCTGCATTCTAAATACGGAGCCGGATTAACTCCTGATTCTCGCGGGCTTCCTCGCCTTGCTGGAGGATGGTTTCGAGACGGCGCTTCTTTCGGCGTTCGGCTGCTTCTCGTGGCGAACAAATGAAAGTCCCCGCTTCAGCTCAGCAGTCAGGTCGGTGTTCTCCGTGGCAACATGCACAGGCTTGCCCGACTCTTTCCCAAGCCAGGCGTTCAGTTCCTCGGGCGTCGTTTCCACGTAGCGGCCTTGCTTTCGGACAGGCATTCCATCTGAGGCCCATCGCTGGACAACGGATTGAGGCTCGCCTAAGAAGCCCGCGATTTGTTGCCAGCCCTTCAGCATCTCGGGCTGAGTCTTCTGACGGTCGAGTTTCTTCGTTTTTTTCGGCATGACTCGAAGGTGGAATCAGAGCTAAGGAAGTTTTTCGATCATCGTTCGCATCGCGATATAGTACGCCCGCATAAAATCGGCAGCCGCTTCGGGTGATTGGTCGGTTTTGGACTGTAGCAATTTGTTTCGCAGGGGTTCATTGTGGTCAAAAATCGTTTGAACCAGAATAGCGGCGGCGGTTTGTTTAGACATGGTTTTTCCTTTCTCATTCTCAGAATAGTTGACCCTGCGGGGCCGATTCTAACGTGACCGGCGAGGCACATTCCGCGTCATCATTGGCCGCGTGGTTTATCCGAGCACTGACGGGATAGCACCGCATCAGCCGGGCCGCATAGGGCTTCAACATCTCGGACGCAGCCTCCACATTGTTCATTCCAGGATCGAGCCACACGTCATAGTTGTCCGGATCAAGAATGACGGGCATCCGGTCGTGAACAACCGAGGTCACAGCGTTCGGCGTCGTTGTCAGGATCGAACACGATGTTATCCATTTCCCGTCAGGGTTTTTCCAGCGATCCCAGATTCCCGCGAACGCGAACAACTCCCCGTCGTTGACCTCAAAACAATATGGCTGTTTGGTTTTGCCCGTTTTCTTCCACTCATAGAAACCGTCTGCCGGGACGATGCACCTCCGAGATTTCAACGGATCGCGGAACGCGGGTTTCGTCGCCGCCGTCTCCGACCTGGCGTTAATCATGCCAGCAGCGCCAGAGGCATCCTTCTCCCACAAGGGAATCAGTCCCCATCGCATCAGAGACAACACACGATTCGGTTCCTTCGGATGCTGACGGATGACCGGGACAAGCTGGGTGGGAGCAATATTGTAGCGAGGGCTCCAGTCTTCCTCGCCCGAAACGGTGTCGAAGTGTTCTTCGATTATCTGTTTTCGTCGCGAGAGTCGATATCGTCCGCACATAAATTCCCAGCAATTATCCTCTAGCTTTGGTGCAGCCTGTACGAGCTTTCAATCTCCAAGTTCGGAAATGAAATCATGCAGCATCGCCATTTTCGACTTCATATTGGACCAAAACTCCTGCATCGGAGTGCTTAATAGACCTCGGGGCAATAGTGTTATTTCGTGGCTGGGGTTTCGAAATCGCACCTCGTATGACTGGTCAAGATTCTCGGAAAGATATCGTCCGACTCGCTGCTCCCATTGACCTTTCTCGGTCGCGGCTTGCGTATTGTTGTATGCGATTCTGTCTGCGATTTCCTGACCTCCGCTCAAGAAATCAGCGAGCTTGTGCCTGACCTCGGATTTTTTCTGTCTCTCTTTCTCATCTTTCTCAGTCGATTGTCGCTGTTGCGACTGAAGGCTTTGGAGTTTTTCTTCTATCGATACTAGCCTTTGGCGATCTATTGCCCGCTCGCGCTTATCCTTCGCTGACTGTTGGTCCGCTTCGGACGGCGGCCAAGTTGTCACTCGATTCTTGGTTGTCCATTTTGAAATGTACATAACTGTGTCGGCGGCTCTGATCAGCTTTTCGGAGTCCGTCACGCTAAGGACATCGGTACCGACAACACCGATGCTCGTTGTTACCTTCGTAGTTCCCCCGAATGATCCAAGGGCATTCACACTCAGCCTCATTCTTTCGGCGATGACGCTCGCTTCAGTGCTGGAGCAATTCGGTAGCAGAGCGCAAAACTCGTCACCCCCGATTCGGTAGATCGTTCCTTTTCCCGAAACTGCGGAAGAAAGCCGAGCAAACACTTCTGCCAAACACTTGTCGCCTTCCAAATGCCCGTGCTGATCGTTGACTTCCTTAAAGTTGTCCAAGTCGACATAAAGCACGGAGATAAGCTTTTTCTCGCTAATGTGCTTCGCCAAATCGCTCGATAGGGATTCCTTATTCGGCTCCGGGAGAGTAGTGGCGGCATCAACACCCATTGCGACCTCCCTCTTCAGCGGCCAACTTTGTGTTGCAATCTTCCTTCTACAGTACCGCTATTCTTATCTCCATCTCCACAACTGTTTCCAAACCTGGACAAGTGTCTGCATCTGACGCGGGCTCGGGAGATGGTCATAGACGAGGCGGCAATCTTGATATGCGCGGTCGTAAAACTCCCGTACGGCTGGCAAACTCAAATGCGCGAGACTGTGACGGAGTTCCTTGAGGTTCTCCTCGCTCAACATCTCCGCTTCGCGCTTGTCCGGGCGTCGGGCCATGCCGAGGGATTCTACATCTTTCGCCTTGTGTTCGCCACGGTGTTATAATCCCACACAACAAGGGGTTGGCGATGCAAGGACTGAATCCACTAGTCATCGTGAGCAAGTGTTTCGATGGTCTCACTCTGTCGCTCGGACAACCTCCTGATCCAAGAACACTGAAGACACCGGACGAGCGCAAGGAAGTCTACATTCGTTGGGCTATCACTTATTACGTCTATTCCGTCATCGCGCACATCAGAACTGTGCTGCGCGGTCTGATTGTCCTTGCAGACAATGGGAACATTCCTACGGCGGCGAGGGATTGGGACGCGGCCCGAGACTTGCTCAACCAAGCTGTCATGGGGAGTAGATGGATTAAAGAGTACGGGCACAAGTACGATCCGACTCAAATAACAGCGGAAATCCCCAACACGATTCGGTTGAACAAGGTTTTGGCTTCTTACGAAGCACATGTTGAAAAGGTCTTCGGCGGCGATACGAAAGATGATTACGCACATTTGAGTGAGCATTCACATCCGAACTCAGCATGCTTTCAGCAGTATCATGACGGCGAAGTGCCGGGAGGGGAGATTCGATTCAAAGAACCGACTACGGGCTCGCCGCTCCCCGTCGTCAATTGGTGCCTCATTGACCTCAACACTTTGCTTCTCGACCTATTGCGATTGAGCGGTGAGAATACAGTGCGGCCACAAATAGAGGCGATTCTGAAACAGATTGCCGACCTCGCTTCAGGGAAGCAAAGACAGTGATAAGGGGAGAAGGTGCCGAAGAAGAAAAAGGATTCTCTGACAGGAATGAAGCCGAAGCCGATGATCGGCTCCCCCAGGAAGACGGGGTTCGATATCGACGGCGACGAACTCGTAAACATGCGCGGCGAGATGTTCGACGGAGCCGGGCAGCCTGTTCCGCCGGAGCAAGCAGCAAGAGCCGTAAGAGCCTTCGCCCAGTTGTGGGGAACCGCGCGATTCGATTGCGGGCCGCAGGACTATGAGTTCATTGCAAGCGAGTGTGCGCAGGATTTGGAACTGCTCGATGAACTGGAAAAACGTTCCGATTTGCCCGAAGTGAAAAGACGCCGGAACGAGCCCGCGATTCCGCTCTCAGAAGCAAAGCAACCTGAGAAACACTCCTCGGTCAAGTGCCCTCACTGTGGAGAGCAAACCAAGATCGGCGTAACGCCGCTGTTCGATACGATCTTGATGGCTCGGAAGAGATGCGATCACTGCGGACTGGAATTCTTGATTGTGAATGACGAGCCGATGACAGAAGAACAGTACGAAGGCAAAATGCCGAATCACTAGTCCGTTTTCCGTATTTCTTCGTTGTGGGTGATGGCCGTCGCGCTCGTTTTCTCTCCACAAAGAGGCGGATAAAAATAGCCTACGGCGAGGGCGGCAACGATGAGGGCCGCTATGATCGTGATCTTTTGGTTCTTGAAATCAAATTCCTTGAAATCCTTAAGCAGTTTCTCTTGCCCCAATAGGCCGCACAGGAGTCCGCCGATCACCAAAGCTACGGCGAACCCAAGTGCAAAGATCAAGCCCTTATCGTGGGAAAAATCGAAGGGGTGTACCCAGCCCGTCCGATAGTCGTGGGCCATACACTCAAGGAAATCCGCAGTAATTTCCGACACCATTCCGAGAGCCACTAATAGAGAGAACTCGAAGAGCCGGACTATCAGCAAAAGCAGTAATCTCATGGTGGGGAAGGTATCACATGAACCGTGTTTTTCGATTAGTGAAAATTGTCACTAAATTTACACTTATGCCTATAATTTCACCTAATTTCAGCAAACCTCAGCAAGCATAACTCGCTGAAAAGGCACGCTAGTCGCGGACTTCAGCACGATTAGAAATCCGATGCTCTATCCGTTTGAGCTACGCGCCCTTGCAAGCGACAGGCTTCATTTTACCCGCAGTTCGAGCGATCCCCAACCGCGCGTCCGCCGGCCCGTGACATGCATCCCCGTTCCCTGATGTATCATCATACCCATCGAAATCTGAGGGACAATTCGTGCCGCCAATCCCAGGACTGTTCTCTTCGAAGTTCCCCGTTCCCCTCCTGATTCTTGCCTTGGCGTGTGCCGCTTCTGTGCAGGCACAAAACTCGGCAACGCCCCTGATTTCCCAGGCCACGATTGCCCAACCCATGATTACCCAGGCAATCGATGAAGAGAAGCTCGTCACGCTTCACGGCAATGTACATCCGCTGGCGCAGGCCCGCTACGACTTGGGAACCGTTCCCGATTCCTTGGCCGCCAATCGGATTCTGCTGTTGCTGAATCGGCCCCCGGCACGGCAGACCGCGCTGCAGCAATTCATGAAGGATGTGCATACGCGAGGCTCAGCGAGCTACCACCAGTGGCTGACGCCGCAGCAGTTCGGCGAAAGCTTTGGTCCAGCCGACTCTGACGTTCAAACCGCTGTCGGCTGGCTCAAGTCGCACGGGTTCAAGGTCGCGCGGGTTACGAAGAGCAAGGGACTGATCGAGTTCTCTGGCACCGCGGGACAGGTGCGCCAAGCCCTGCACACGCAGATCCACAAATACAACATTCACGGTGAAACGCACTACGCGAACGCCGGCGAAATCAGCATTCCAGAAGCTCTAGCGCCGCTGGTGCGGGGCATTTCGCCGCTCAACAATTTCCACGCCCAGCCACAACTGCAAGTGCTAGGACGCGCATCGTACTCATCCACGACAAAGAAGACCACCCCGCAATTTACCCTCCCCAACGGCAACTCAAACTTCTACGCGGTCGCGCCCGAGGACCTCGCCACGCAGTACGACTTAGCGCCGCTCTATCAGGCCGGAGTCAACGGCACGGGGCAGACCATCGGGATCATCAACGAATCGAACATTGATATCAGCTTGGTGAGTGCCTACCAGCAGTTGTTCGGTCTACCCGGCGGTCCACCGCAGGTCGTAATTGATGGCGACGATCCAGGCCTGAACGGCGCTGACATCGAGGCGTATCTCGATGTCGAAGTCAGCGGAGCGGTCGCGCCCAACGCCACTATCAACCTCTACATTTCGAACGGCAGCGATTTTCAGGATCCCGTCGCTCTTTCTGCCCTGCGCGCCATTGAAGACAATCAAGCCTCGGTGTTGAGCGTGAGCTTCGGCGGCTGCGAACAGTTTGAGGGTAATTCCGGCAACCAGCTGTGGTCGGATTTGTGGGAGGAAGCCGCGGCACAAGGCCAAACCGTGTTCGTCTCCTCGGGGGACAATGGCTCCGCGGGCTGCGATATTGACGGACAGTTTCCTGCCAGCTCCGGCCTTACGGTCAACGGCCTCGCTTCGACCCCGTGGAATGTTGCCGTCGGAGGAACAGACTTCTATTACAGCGACTATGCAAGCGGCGCCCCCAGCGCAGCCACGCTGTGGAGCCAGACCAACGATTCCAACCTCGGCTCGCTGAAGGCTCCCTTACCGGAACAACCCTGGAACGATTATTTTGGACTGGACGCGGTCGACCTGTATCCGGGAAACCTTGGCGATGTCGCCGCCGGCGGCGGGGCCAGTTCCTGCGCGGTGCAATCCTCTTCGAACGCTTGTACCAGCGGCTATCCGAAGCCAATCTGGCAGACCGGTCCCGGCGTTCCCACAGACGATGTACGCGACCTGCCCGATGTTTCCCTGTTCGCATCCAACGGCGCCAATATGAGCGCCTATGCGATTTGCCCTTTTCAGGGAGCGTGTGCACCGGGCGCAGACAACTCAACGGAAATCTACCTGGTCGGCGGCACTTCAGCCTCGTCACCCGCCATGGCCGGCATCATGGCGCTGATCGACCAGAAATACGGTCGGCAAGGTCAGGCAAACTTCACGATCTACCCGCTCTCGCAGCAGAAGCCCTCGGCATTCCACGATGTCACCCTGGGTAATAACAACGTAAACTGCAACCAGGGCAGTCCGGATTGCTCGCTCGACAGCAACGGCGACGGCTTCTACACCCTTCAGAAATACTCTGCTACCACGGGCTACGACCTGGCCAGCGGCCTGGGATCGCTTGACGCCAATGTACTGGTGAGCAACTGGAATTCCGTCACTTTTTTGCCCACGAGCACAGCGCTTCATCTTTCCGCCGCCAGCATCGTGCACGGCACGCCACTCACAGTCTCGACCACGGTCGCGGCAACTTCCGGTTCTGGAGTACCCACCGGCGGCGTCGCAATCCTGACTACCTCGCCATTACCCGACAGCCAATCGCAAACGTCCATAACGTTGAGCGGAGGAACCGGCAGTCAGTCGGTGGACTTCTTTCCTGGCGGAAGCTATCAAGTGACAGCGCAGTATGGCGGCGATGGAGTCTACGGCGGCAGCACCTCGACTCCGGTGTCGCTGAAAGTCACGCCGGAAAATGCCAACATCAATTTCCAGGTTATCAACGGCCAGACCCACACGCCGATCACTACCGGAGGCGCGCTCTCTTACACCGTGCCGTTGTCGCTGACTATTGAGCCAATCGGAGTCAGCGCCCCAAGCGGAATGACCAACGGCAACGCAACCGGCACGGCTACGTTCAACGTGGATTCGATCAGCGCAACCGTCCCGATGAATGCAGAGGGCGTCGCCAGTTGGACGCCTCCCACGCTGGCGATTGGCAATCACACGGCGAGCGCGACCTACTCCGGCGATGCCAGCTTCAATGCGTCGTCCTCGACAACGCCCGTCACCTTCAGCATTACCAAGGGATATCCCTCGCTGCAATCTTACGCGAGCGGACTTTACACTCCAACGATTGACAGCGCCAATGTAAATGTGGGCGGCAGTCTGACGATCGTTAGCGTGGTGACTCCCTATATCGGATTCGTACCTGCGGCGGGTTTCGCCGCGCCCACCGGCACAGTCACTGTTTGCCTGGGCGGCCAAACTGTTTGCAATGACCCAGTCTATTCTCAGACCGTGCCCCTGGTCTCGCCCAGCGGCAACAACGCGACTGAGTCTTCGGCGACGGTGACCTTCACGAATCTTGCCGCAGGCCAGTACCTTCTCACCAGCCTTTACAATGGCGACGCCAATTGGCTGACCCAGGGCTCCCTGAATCTCGACGCGATCAATGTTGCGCCTATCCCAACTCTGGCCGCCTCCACGACGACCCTGAACATCTCCCCGACCACCATCTCCGGTACCCAACTCACCACCTTCACCATTACCGTCACAGGATCCGGAGGGGTCGCGCCGACCGGGGGGGTTTACTGCTTTAGCAACGGCATTCTCATCGTGAACGACGCACTCACCCCCGCGCCGACCGGCGCCACTAGCTCGGCAACATTTCAGATCGGTCAGGGATGGTTCTGGAACAACGGCGCCAATCCGATGACAGCCGTTTACTACGGAGACGGCAACTACCAGCCCTCCAGCAGCACCACCGTCACGGTCAACGTTACGCAAGTCAGCACCGCCGATTTCACTCTGGCGACGCAACAACCGCAGATCAACGTGCAGTCGGGTGGCTCGGGCACGGTGGGAGTGAACCTCGCCTCGCTCAACAGCTTCAACGGCGTCGTGACTCTCGCCTGTACCCCGTCTTCTGCCAATATCACCTGCAGCGTGAATCCAGCGTCGCCCACTCTCAACGGAACAACGACGGCGACCGTGACCATCAACTCTACCGCTGCGCTTCCCGCAACCCAGCTTCCCGCAACCCAGACTCCTGCGGCTTCGCTGCCCAGCCGAAGCGGCCTCGCCGGATGGTTGGGCGCAGGCGGCAGTTTGATTTGTGCTTTCGTATTGCTGGGCGGGTTATCCGACGACAAGCGCAAGCGAAGCCGCCTGCGCGCTCTAGGCCTGTTCGCAGCCCTCGCTCTCTCTGTGAGTTGTGGAGGAAACAGCAGCACGCCGCCTCCCCCTCCGCCACCGCCCCCAGCCGCAACTTACAACGTAGTGGTCAGCGGCACGGCCAACGGAATCGTGCACAATGCCAAGGTGCTGGTGGTTGTGCAATAGACGTTGGATCAACGTCCAAATAAATTAGGGCTCAGCCGTTGCGCCATCGACGAACTGATCTACTGAGTGCGCAGCGCCTCCATCGGTTCAATCGAAGCCGCGCGGCGGGCTGAGACCAATCCCGCCACCGTCGCGCAAAGCCCAAGCACCAGAGTCGCACTGAGCAGCGCGACCGGATCGTAACGTCCAACTTCATACAATTGGCTGGCCATATAGTGCCCAGCCAACAGTGCCGCGGGAATGCCTAGGCCGAGGCCAACCAGAATCTGGTCCATCCAGAGTGCAACACAAAGCAGGAAGAGAGTGTCCCGAAAGCTAGGGGTAAAGCTTGGTTCTAACAGTGCGGCGGGCAGTAAAAGGTCCCGAACCTTTCTCCCCCTAAAGGCCATCGGGACCAGAGTCTATCGCTAGCGCCAATTTAGCAGCTAAAGATTTTGCCCGTCTGTTCAATTTTGTACAGATGCGACTCCGCGGTTTGGGTTGAAATGCTAGGAGCGGGAGTTTGTTATGCGTCGAACTGGATTGCGGAACTTGGAACGTGTATATATCAGTTCCGCCGCAATAAAGGCAGAATCCTAAATGCTGAACTGGATCGCTGCCCACATTCTCACGATGTTCTGGTCTATGTTCACTCTCGCCGTTGTGGTTTGCGCAGCGGCGGTGATTCTGGAATACCGGGTGCAGCGCAAGATGCGGGATTGCTGGAAGCGGGATGACCGGAAGGAGACAACGCTGATGCCGAGCGCGGTCACACCACGCGGGAGTCGTCTGCCCGGAGAAGCTCCCCGAGCGGAATCGAGTAGCCGCACTTCGGCCACAACGTTGCAAGCGCGGCCAGGACTTTCTCGCGGTTGACTTTCTGCTTGGGGACCATCACGCGGGCGATAGGTATTGAAAGATGGTGGGCGCTATAGGATTCGAACCTATGACTTCCACCGTGTGAAGATGGCACTCTACCGCTGAGTTAAGCGCCCACTGTGCTGCGGTAAGTTGATCATTATACACAAGTTCCCGAGCAGAAATTTGAGGCCGTCGCCCGTGGAGGAGCGGCGCTTCAGCGCCGCGTAAAGCGAGGGTTGATGCGGGGTTTCAGCCCCCGTGGTCGCCTTTCTGCAGGCAGACGGCTCTGTGCTGCTACGACCGCCGGCCGCTCCGCCGGAACCACTACAACTTTCTCTGGAGTAATCTGCAGCATCGATCGTCCGCTGACGTGCACGAAGCTCAACTCCCGCGCCGCCAGCAAAGCGTTGACCGCATCCTTCACCTTCGACCGCGCGATCAAATTTCCGAAAAAAATCTCCAGATCAGACTGCTCGATCGCGATCACACAATCCAGATACTTCGACAGCAGCGCGGTCAGCGCTTCCTGCACCGACAACCCCACGCCTTCCTTCACCGCGTCTGGTGCCCAGCGATAGAGCACGTCCCACACCGAGCCCTCGCTGGCCTTGTAGTCCACGCGTGTGATGCGCAGCTTCGACCACAACTCGCCGAGCGCCCCGTCGAGCGCCGGCAGCGACACGCTGCCGCCCAACGCCTCCTGCAATTTCTGTTTCGAGATCGGCCCATCGCGCCGGATCAATTCAAACGCATCGCACGCGAGCGCCGAATAAGCGGACCGCGACCCCGCCTTCGGCGCCAGCTTCGGATTGCGTTCTCCGACTAGCGCATAAAAATACGGGAACACCGACGCCGCCACCAGAAAGCCATTGTTCTCGTCGAACAGATTCGCTTCGAATGCCGCCCGCTCGCGCAGCAGCCGCACCATCAATTCAGTCGCCTCAGCCGCGCGGGGATCCTTAAACGCATGCTGCCATCCCGGCAGGCGGTCGTCCGAGCCTACGAACGCCCCCATGAAAGTCGGCACCAGCAGCGCCGGCCGCTTCGGAAACATCAGGCAAAATCCAACCTCTTCGAGAAATGTGCGCGCCTGCTCAATCGTCCGGATGGGCTTGCCATCCAGCCGCCACTTCTCGCGCCGCAGTTGCTGTAGTTCGAGATCAGTCATGCGAGTTGCGAGTCGCCAGCCCTGAGTCGCGAGCAAGATCCTCGCAGCTCGGGGCTCAGGACTCGGGACTAGATTCTCTTAAACGCCTTCTGAATGTCCTTCACAGAATACCTTAGAACCACCGGCCTCCCATGCGGACAGGCCATCGGGTGGTCGGTTTTGGCCAGTTCCGCCAACAGCCACTCCATTTTATTTTGTTCGAGCGGCATGTTTACCTTGATGGCCGCGTGGCACGCAATCGACGCCGCGATGCGTGCGCGGATCTTTTCCAGGTTCAGCGACTGCTCCTCACGCGAGAACTGGTCGAGCAACTCGTGCAGCATATGCTCGACCGCCCCCGCATCCACACCGGCGGGCGCAACTTTTACGGCCACGCTGCGCGCACCGAAGGGCTCGGCTTCGAATCCGTTGTGCTGCAGTTCGTCGGCAATCTCCGAGAACACCGCCTGCTGCGCCGGAGTTAGCTCCAGCACGATCGGCATGAGCAAGCGCTGGCTTTCGACTTTCTGCGCCGCTCGCTGCTTCAGGATTCTTTCGAACAGCACGCGTTCGTGCGCCACATGCTGATCGACAATCCACAGCCCATCTTCGTTTACCGCCAGAATGAATGAATTCCGAATCTGCCCCACCGGCTTCAACGTGCCGAGCGCTGACAGCGTCGGCTCCTCTTCGCTGACATCGAGCGCCGGAGCGCAGCCATGGTCGGGAATCGCTTCGGGTGCACGCGCCAACGAAAGCGCAGCATTCGCTTCCACCGCAATACCGCCTTCGAATTGAAAGCGCTGCGAAACCGGCGGAGGCGCGGGCGCCTGCAGCGTGAAGCCTGCACCCTCCACAGAATCGGGTGCCCCATTTCTCGCGGTTTTTGCGAGAAGTGGGGAATTCTGCGGCCCGTCTTCAGAAGCCTCGCCCGGTAAAGGATTCCACGACGGAGCGCCGGGAGTGAGCGCTGGCGTCATCGCACCCGGCGTCAGCGATGTACTTGCCGTCGCGTGCGCACGCATCTCGGTTACAAACTGCGGCACCGGACGCGCCTTCATCAGCGCCGCCCTCACCGAGTCACGCACAAAATCATGCATCACCGATTGCTGGCGGAATCGCACCTCGGTCTTCGACGGATGCACATTCACATCGACCTCCGCGGCCGGCAGCTCGAGAAACAGCAGCACCACCGGGTACACCGTGGGCGGAATAATATTTCGATACGCCTCAGTCAGCGCGTGCTGAATCAGGCGATCACGAATGGTCCGTCCATTCACGAAGACGAAAATCGAATTCCGGTTCAGCTTCTGAATCTCCGGTTTCGAAATAAAGCCGTGAATGCGCATCTCACCCGGATCTTTCTCTGTAACCTCGCCATCCTCGTCAACCTCTTTGCGCCGCCACGGCGGAGGCTGTGGCAATCCCACGTGCTCCAGCGCCTGCCGCGAAGCGACGGGAATCAACTGATCGAGCATTTCTTTTCCAAATACCTGATACACGCGCTCGCTGTATCCCGCTACCGGAGGCGCCACCAGCATGGCGTTCGTCGCCGAGTGCAACTCGAAATGTTTCTCCGGATGGGCCAGCGCATAATGCGTGACCAGCGACGCGATGTGCGATAACTCGGTCGACTCCGCCTTCAGAAATTTCTTGCGCGCCGGAGTATTAAAGAAAAGATCGCGCACCGTGATCGAAGTTCCCAGCGGCAGGCCGGCTTCTTCGACCCGCGCAATCTTGCCGCCGTTGATTTCAACCACCGTCCCCGCAGCCTCTTCCTCGGCCCGCGTCTCGAGCCGCAGCCGAGACACCGACGCAATCGAGGGCAGCGCCTCCCCACGAAATCCCAGCGTGGCGATGCTCAGCAAATCTTCCGTGTTCTTGATCTTCGAAGTTGCGTGCCGCTCAAACGCCAGCATGGCGTCGTCGCGCACCATGCCGCAGCCGTTGTCGGTGATCTGGATCAGCTTCTTGCCGCCCGCTTCCACGCTGATCTTGATGCGGGTCGCGCCCGCGTCCAGCGAGTTCTCCAGCATCTCCTTCACCACCGACGCCGGCCGCTCCACCACTTCGCCCGCGGCGATCTGGTTGGCAACGGTCTCCGAGAGTACGTGGATGCGGCCCATGGGGAGAATCAGTGGCCAGGGATCACGGATCAGAGATCAGTGGCTAGTCGTCAGTTTCGCAGATGGGCTGAGGAAAAACAAAGGAGGGTCGATGTGGGGCGGACACTCCTGTCCGCCAAATGCTGGCAGCGCTGGCAGGTAACGCAGGATCGCCGGATACCTTTGTCACACTCGAGCAAGAATCAAAATCAAAGGCGGCGGACAGGAGTGTCCGCCCCACATTTACTTCGCGTCCGTCACCTGCTCGCGCGATTCGTTGTACGTGCCGAACCTTTTCGCGACCGGCTTCAGCGTGGGATAGAACTGCACGAACGTGTGCTCGACCGCAGCGTGTTCTTCGTGACAGGACCAGCAGGGATTGCCCTTGGGCATGGCGCCCGCGCTCTTCCCCGCGGAACTCGCGCCCTCGGCGTCGAAAACGTAGTAGGCCCACTTATCCGGATTACGCGCCGAATCTTTCACCTCGACCGCGAGTCCCATCAGGTCGGTTTGAAAATGGCCGGTCTTGTTGATCGATCCTTTGCTGGCGGCGTCGCGTTCGTCGATGACGAACATGGTCAGCTCGGGCCACTTGCCTGAGGTCGCAAACCCGTCATACGCCCAGCGCTGCACGAAGACGTTGGTAAACATTTCATGGCTGCCGGGTGCGGGGCTGTAGTTCATGCCATATCCGGCGGAGAGAAACATCCATTCCCGGTAATCGGCAGGCCGCATGAGTTGGCCTTTCTCGTCATACTGCGGCTTGGGCGATTTATCGTCGGGTACCGCGAGCAGCGTGAAGCAGGCAGCTAGAACGAGCAGAGAGCTGAACACGATTTTCATGGACACTCCGGTGAACGCACCAGACTTAGACCGAGCAGCCTTTCACGAAACGCCTGGCACCTTCAACCAATTAAACATAAACAAAATCCGCGCTCCCTCGAGGGAAGCGCAGGTCTGGGCGGATAAAGAAAAGGCGCTCCGGGATCAGCCGAGCGCCTGACTGGTTGGGTACCGGAGCCTTATTGCACCACATCCAACGAGAAGGAGGGGGCGCTGACGGTCGCCCCGCCCGACGTCGCGCCGACCGTGATCGTGTAATTGTTCACGGGCGTTCCAGGGTTGGAGTTGCCGCCGCTGCTGCCGCCGCACGACGCCAGCCACATGGTCGAGAATCCCATGACCAGAATCAGCCCGAGGATGCGGAAGCCCAGGAAGCGCATGCCGCGCAGCGAGCGTCGGCGCGCCCCCCCCGTCAGCATCAGGCCGAATAAACCCGGCAGCAGCGCCGCATAGAAGATCCGCGCGCCACGGTCGGGCGGCCGCAGTCTCGCCGTTGGCGCCGTGGTCGAGATATTGAAGCTGACTTGCCCGTTGGCGGGGAGACTCGCGGCGGTGACGGGCGTAGGCACGGTGCAGATGGACTCCGGTGCCGGATCGTTACAAGTGAACGTGATCGTTCCCGTGAAGCTGCCGCTTATCGTGACCGTGACCGTCGCGTTTACGCTGTTGCCTTGCGTCACTTGGAAGCTTGCGGACGTTGGTGCCAGCGTAAATGGCGACGTCAATGAAAACAAAGCCACAGCCAGATTATTCACATCCACCGAGCCCAGGCCAGTGGCCAAATCAAATCCCGTCCCAGCGGAATAGCCGATGACCCCGGTTGAAGGACAAAGCATCGCGGCCGGCTGGCCCGCATAGGTGCCCGGCTCACAAGCCACGTTGATGTCGCCGCTGGTAATGTCATGGAACGCCGAGGGAGTCGACTTCGCCAACTGGTACAGCGGGACGTTGATGTTGCCTTGCCCGGTGCTCGCCGTGTACTGGTTCAGCAGCGCCACCATGCCGGCGAACATCGGAGCAGACACTGATGTGCCGCCAATGAGCGAGAAGTTAGCGACTGCGTTAGCGATTCCGGCCGCCCCGCCACCGGCACAGCTGCTGCCGCCGCTTGTAACATCGACCGGGGTGCAGTAGATGAAGCCTGGAAAATTTGGCGTCGCCAGTAATGCGACGTCCGGTGACAGACGCGTTGTCTGCCCACTAACGGTTACAGTCTGCCAATCCGGCTGGGGGAAGCCGGATACGCAAGCCGTGAGTCCTGTGTTTTGCATGTAGCAGTTGCTGGCGCCACCGCCTCCGGACCCGATGCCGATGTCCCGCTGAGCCGTCGCTTCAGAGGTAATCGGAACCCAGGGAGGAGCCACCGCCGTATTACTGCCCCCAGTCTGGCAGAATGTGCTCGAGCTCTGCCCGTCGCAGTACGTTACAAATTCATCGTCGTCGTTCCAAGCCTGCTCCGGAATGTAGGACAACGCCGAGCCGCCGTTGGTGGTGTTGGTTGTTCCCCAGTACGTCGTCGATCCAAGATCAGCGAGAGGTATCGCGGTACCGCCGACGCCGGTCACTTCCGGGCTGCTCGCGGGATAACTCACAGCTAAGCCGAAAGTAGCGAGGCCCGTGGCAGTCAACGTGCCGTTTTGCGAGGCAAGGGCGTTCACGTCACATTCTGCCGCACCGGAGTCGCCGCTGGAATTCACTATCGTAATTCCCGCCAGATTCCCTGCCTGCAGTTCCGGTTCCCAGAGAGTTGTATAGCCCGGAGGAAGCCTAGTGTCGGTGGCAATGTTGAGGGCAAATTCGCAGTCGCCGTAGCTCATACTGATGACCGGCGCGACTTTGTTGTCGATTGCGTAGTACAAGGAGTCGTACACATCGCCCGAAGTCACGAAGACGATTTGGGCACCAGGCGCGATGGCCCCGGACCACTCCAGGTCTAGGTCAGACTCGCCGATGTCGTTGCCCGATACTTCGCCTGGGCCCCCGTCAACTGAAAGATAGCTAAAGTGTTGATCGGCGCACGCGGTGATGATGTCGTTCGGGGCTGTGCAACTAATCGAGGAAAGGCCAAAGCCAGTACGGAAATCGTTAATATCGGACTGGAAAATCTCAGTTTGTCCTATGATCGCTATTTTCTGTCCCGTTCCGTCAATTTTCGGCGTAGCCGTCAAGAGCGGGTTGATGTCGTACATCGTGTAAATGTCGCCGGGGGCTATGAACTGAGATTGCAGGGCAGAACTGTAGTAGTTTGGGCGGGCCGACTTAACGTTCATCGCTTTGAGGCGGAAGTCGTCCAGTCCGTGCATGCCGACCACGATCCCGGCAAGAGCCGCGGGAATCTGCGGCGCGGTGGCATTGGCGTAGTGCACCTCGCCCTTCACGTTGTAGTGATGGATTTCCGTGCCGAACACGCTCTCGACCTGCGCCGCGGTCCCGGTGAAAGTAATAAAGTTCCGACCGCGGGCGGGCTCAATCATGGTGAATCCTTGCGCCGCCAGCCAGGCCACCATCTTCTGCATGTCGTTTTCGCTCAGGCCGAAACGGTCGGCGTACTGCTCGGGAGTCAGCCATTTATGGTAGTTCGGCGATTTCCGGTCCTGCTGCTGCGCCAGCAGTAGTTTGATCGCGCTTTCCTGCGCCGGGGTGGGCGCGGTCTGCAGCGTGATCGTCCCTAACTGCATGCCGGGATCCACCCGGCCCTGGTCGAACTCTGGCCGCGCCGGGTGACGGATGTTGCCTTTCAGCACATGGTTCTCGCCACTGGACAACGAGCCGGAAATGCGGTCTTGCTGGGCGGCAAAACTCAGGCTGGAAAAGACACTGGCAATCAGGAGAACGAGCGACAACGCCTTAAGGATTCGCATGGAGACTCCGGGCAGATCGGATGCCTGCTGTGTTTTAACTTATAACCACTTATCCATCTTCGATCAAGGCTGTTGCCTAGAAGGTTGTACGGGAGACGCAAAGTTAACAACTATTCGGCCGAAATCCGGGCGTTGTCGGCTGGAACCGGACGTTCTGCCCCGAAAACCCGCGATCTGCCGGGCTGCCGCCGTATATACTGCGACTGCCGCCGAGTCCCTGCAATCCAGCATGCCGCCACCGAACGCCGCCAAATCCCGCCTCGCCTACATCGACTGGACGCGTGGACTGGCCTGCCTGCTCATGTTCCAGACCCACTGCTACGATTCCTGGCTGAGTCCGCAGGCGCGGCAGAGCCGCTTTTTTATGTATTCACAGCTGGGAGGGACCTTCCCGGCGCCGCTGTTTTTGTTTCTGGCTGGAATTTCCTTTGCGATGGTCACCGAAAAGCTCTGGCAGAAAGACGTCGCGCCGGCCCAGATTGCCCGCGCGACCATCCTCCGCGGCGCCGAGATTTACACCTACGGCCTGCTCTTCCGCCTGCAGGAGTACGTCATCTCCTGGGGCTGGGCGCCGAAAACCGATCTGCTGCGCGTGGACGTGCTGAACACCATCGGCCTCTCGATGATGCTGCTGGGAGTGCTCTGCTGGCTGGTGCCCGTGCTCGCTGCCCGGCGGCAAAGAGAAAAAAGAGAAAAAGAAGAAAAAGGAAATGAGGGTGCCCCATTCTCGCCGCGTTCTTTGCGGCAAGAGTGGGACAAGATGCCGCGTATCCCTTTGGTCCTCGCCGCGGCAGGCACGGCCCTGCTGATTTCTCTGCTCACCCCACCCCTGTGGACGACTTGGCGGCCAACCTGGCTGCCCTGGCCGCTTGAGTCCTATGTGGACGGCGTGCACAACCTGGGAGTTCCGCAACAGGGCATCTTCCCGATTTTTCCTTGGACGGCCTTCGCCTTTGCCGGCCTCGCCATTGGGTTTATTCTGCAGAGCCCGTGGGCGCGTCAGCGGGAGCCCGGAGCATTTTTGGCCCTGGGCCTGGCGGGCGGAGTGCTGATCGAGTTCGCCCGCTGGCTCGACGCGCAGCCGCGCCAGTTCTATTCGGTTCAGGATTACTGGCACACCAGCCCGAGTTTCTTCCTGATCCGCGTGGGCATGCTGCTGGTGATTCTGACCGCCAGCTACGCCTGGTGCCGCTGGGGTCTGGGGCAGCAGCGCGCGGGAATATGGGGATTCAACCCGCTGATCCTGCTTGGGCAAGCCTCGCTGCTGGTTTACTGGGTGCACATCGAGTTCGTCTACGGTCGCGTGTCGATTCTGCCCAAACACCGCATGGGGATCGGCGCAGCCTCGGCGGGCCTGCTAGTGATTTCGCTTGCTATGCTGGGCCTGGCTTACGTCCGCACGAGGACGAAAGGCCGCGGTGTGGAACTGCTGCCGTGGCTGCATCGCACGGCCGCGCCGCTGGGGCAATGAGCGCGGGCGCGTGACACCCTGAATCACCCGCAAAGTTGCCTATGTTTCTATTTTCATGAGACCTCGCAAAAGGTCTCAAGATTTGAGCACTAGATCGCCAGCCATGACGTGGGCGTGAAGCCGGTATTTTCCGTTGCCGTCTTTCCTGACGGAATTCCCGAGCCAGCCCTTGGGATCGCCAAACTGGGTGCCGTTAACGTCTCCGAACCTGACTGAGAGATCGACGTGCGCGTAGTCTTCCGGGCTCCCCACCTGGATGGTTAAGTCACCGCCCGTGAGTTCAAGATCTTTGTCTCCGACCACACCCTCCACCGAGAGGTCGCCGCCGCGCATCCGCGCATACAGGTTTGTCGACCTGGGGATTTCGATCGTCACCTGCAACTCCTGCTTCGGCACATGCGAAAGTTTCAGGTCGACGTCCGCATCCGAACGCTTCAAACGAATCTTGATTTGTTTCGCTTGCTCTGCGTTTTTGCCCTCGACGCGAACGGAAATCTTCTCCGAATCACTGCCTACGACGCGAAAGTTTCCCTCGTGCAGATGCAAACGGAGGCTTGCCCCGCTGGTCAGGTTCGCTTCAAATTTCTGTTGTTGGAGATTCGTGGTCTCTTGGGCGCTCTGGCAGAATCCCACGGACGTGAACAGAACGGCAACGGCCAGGAGCCGAAGCGGGTTATTCATAAGCACTCCCCCGCCTATGGTACGCGAGAGTAGGCCTCAAGGTTCCCTCCTTTTTGCACGAAACGATCCCTCCAGATCAGGTTACCTCCATGCGCAACAAGATTGCGTGACTCTGGCCAGCGATTTGAGGCGAAACTTTGAAGCGTCGATTGTCGTATCTACATCTGTGCTTGGGGCTTGTTCGGCATTGGGAGCCCCGAAGCGAAAAATGCGGATCTTACACGTAATCTCGGGAGCGCCCGCAGCTGGCTGGGCCAGCTTTTTTCTCCGGAGATACCGTGTTTTTGTAACAACTATGCATCTAAAACGTCTTAAGACGTAGAGGGTGAGTCGACGATGCGGACTGTCCTGGACATTTTCGCGCAAATCTTTCGCAACTTGTGGGCGCACAAGCTGCGTTCGTTTCTCACTATGTTCGGAATCGCCTGGGGCGTGGGCTCCTTACTGCTGCTGGTAGGGGTTGGCGAAGGTTTCCGGTCGGGCAACAAGCGAGAGCTTTCCGAGTTCGGCAAAGACATCATGTTTCTGTTTCCCGGCCGGGCGCCCGCGGTATCCGGCAATATGAGTTCTGCCCGATCTTATCTGCTCACCTATCAGGACTACCTGGATGTACGGCAAGCTGCCTACGTGCGCAACGCCTGCCCGGTCATTTCCCGCGGCGATCTGCACGAAGTTAGCGAATTCGCTACTGGCAGCGGTGAGATTATGGGCACCGAGCCGCACTTGAACGAGATTAGCTACCTTCCCATCAAGGAAGGCCGCTGGCTCAATGAACTCGACGGACTGCAGCGGCGTAACGTAATCGTGCTGGGGAACGAATTGCTCAAAGTTCTGTTTCCAGGCCGTCCGGCAGTGGGGGCATTTGTCCTGCTGAACGGCCTCCGCTTTGAGGTGGTGGGCACGCTGCCGCATCTGGGTCACGGGGACAACATGTGGCTCAACATGCGCGGCTACATTCCGTTCCAGGTCATGGCCGCCAATTTCCCCATCAAGGGAGAAAACCATCAGAACTCGATATCTTTCATTGAGTATCAGCCCCGGGTGACTGCCGACCACGTGCTGGCGCAGAAGGAAGTCCACCAGATTGTAGGACGCAATCACCAGTTCGACGCCAACGATCAAGACGCTTTCGACGAGTGGGATTCCATTCAGGAATCAAAAATGGTGGGAACCATTTTCGATGTGATGAACATGTTCCTGGGAGCCGTGGGCATGGTCACATTGGCCCTGGGCGCGATCGGCGTGATCAACATCATGCTGGTTGCGGTGAGCGAACGCACCCACGAAATCGGATTGCGCAAGGCGTTGGGCGCCACCAACCGCAACATCCTGTTTCATTTCTTTCTCGAGGGATTGCTGCTCACGCTGGGCAGCGGTCTGCTGGGCATGTGTTTCGCGGGCGGACTGATGGCCCTGATGGGAGGAGTTGAGGGCCCGCAGGGATTTGATCCACCTAAATTGGTGCCCATGTCGGCCATGCTGGCCATTTGCAGTCTCACCCTGGCGGGAGTGGTTGCAGGACTTTATCCCGCGCGCCGAGCGGCCATGCTGGCGCCGGTGGAAGCGCTCCGGCAGGAGTAGCAACAGACTGCGGCGAGCAAACTTGTACGACCAGATCTGACGCAATAAGGGTAAAGGGGCACTAAGGGGTAAAAAAATATGTTCCGTGATCTGCTCCAGGAAGCTTATGCGGCCATGCGCCACAATCGCCGCCGCACCGCGCTCACCATGCTGGGCATGGCCTGGGGTATTGCCACCGTGGTCATGCTACTTGCTTATGGTGATGGTTTCGGCCGTGCCTGCGCCAATATTTTCGCCAATTTCGGAACTAAGCTTGTCATAGTAGTGCCGGGCAAGACGTCCATGCAGGCGGGCGGACAGAAATCAGGCGTGCAGATCCGTTTCACGCAGGATGATGTCGATGCGCTCTCGACCAATCTTCCGCAAATCACCCACATCACGCCCAGCGTCGACAAGCAAGCCAACGTGCAATACGACAACCGGGATTTCACATTTACCGTAACCGGCAACGATCCTAACGTATACGCAATTCGCTCGCTGAAACTCGATCAGGGCCGGTTCTACAACATGGAGGATCAGGTGCAGCGCGCCCGGGTCGCGGTGATCGGCTCGGAAGCCAAGGAGAAATTGTTTTCCGGGCGCAATGCGCTGGGCGACCACATCCGGGTCGACGGCCTCAGCTTTGAAGTTGTTGGCATCTTGAGCGCCAAAATGCAGGAGGGCAACGACGACATTAACCGCGTAGTCTACGTCCCGTTCACCACCATGGGCGATCTGAAGGACACGCATTACCTCGACACGATCTGGTTCAACTTCGACACTCCGGAATTCGAGCGCATCGAGCCCGCGGTCCGCACGATCCTGTCGGCGCAACACAAATTCAGCGAGACAGACCGCGAGGCCGTGCGAGTGTTCAACCTGATGACGCAACTGCATCAGTTCGAAATCATTACTCTGGGGTTGAAGATTCTGATGGGTTTCATCGGCACGCTGACCCTCGGCATTGGTGGCGTCGGCCTGATGAATATCATGTTGGTTTCGGTGACCCAGCGGACCCGCGAGATTGGCGTACAGAAAGCCCTCGGCGCGCCCAGGCGTTACATTCTGATGCAGTTCCTGGCCGAAGCGCTGACCATTACCGCCATCGGCGGCGTCTTTGGCGTGATCCTGGCGTACGTAGTCGCGCTCTCCGTGGGCAGGCTTACGTTATACAGCGCCTTCGCGAAAAACGGAGAAGCCGGCGACATTCGCTTGCTGATTGCCCCCGGAACTCTGATCGCATCTACTCTCATCCTCGGAGCCGTGGGGCTGATCAGCGGCATGATCCCGGCCTTCCGTGCCTCGCGCCTGAATCCGATCGAAGCTTTGCGGCACGAATAGAGTCGAGGTCCACCGACGCTACGGGCCGGTGCCGGCATACAATCGGAGCCTGTTCCCGATGGACCGCAACCCCAGAGGCTAAGACAATGCGGATCGCAAGCGCGGGTCACGCGATCTTCGCGGCAACCATGATCGGCCTCGGAATCCTGGGCCTGATCCAGCGCGATTTCACCCCGATATGGCAGCTCGTGCCCGAGGGTGTGCCCACACGCCAGGCGCTGGTCTATCTCTGCGTCGTGATATCCCTGGCATGTGGCATAGGCCTGCTCTGGCAGCGCACTGCCGCACTCGCCGCCCGCGTGCTGCTGACTTATCTGCTGCTTTGGTGGCTGCTGTTCAGATTGCCCGGTATGTTCCGCACGCCCACGGCAGTGGACGTTTACTGGTCATGCTGCGAAACCTTAGTGATGGTGGCGGCCGCCTGGGTCCTGTATGTCTGGTTCGCCGCAGACTGGGACAAGCAGCACCTCGATTTCGCCGCCGGCGACAGGGGTCTCCGCATCGCGAGGACGCTCTACGGCCTGGCCCTGATCCCTTTCGGCATAGCTCACTTCCACTATCTCGATCACACCGCCGAGTTGGTGCCGGGCTGGCTGCCATGGCATCTAGCCTGGGCGCGTTTCACTGGCGGCGCTTTGATTATGGCGGGCGTAGCGGTGCTCATTGGCGTGTGTGCACGCCTCGCGGCCGCGCTCTCAGCGGTCGAAATCGGCATATTCACGCTGTTCGTGTGGATACCGGTGGTGGCCGCAGGCTCCAAAGACGCATTCCAATGGAGTGAGACCATCGTCTCTACTGCGTTGACGGCCGGCGCCTGGGTGGTGGCGGATTCCTACCGCGACATGCCGTGGCTCGCCGCGAAGAAGCGCTAGCCGCCGTTAGGCTCGTGACCAGCCACAAACTCCACCACTTCCCGCTCGGCCCAGCGCCCGTCGTTTGCAGCAGTGCTCGCAGCAGTGCTCGCAGCACGGTTCGCAGCATCGTCCCCGGCATTGCCATTGCGCGCGTACGAATTCCGCTCACCCGGCTCGCTCTCACCCAGAAACGCGCAGTGCCCCCCATCGTCGGTCTCGACGTAGACAATATTCGGGTTCGCGGCGATGCGGCGCCGGGTCTCCGGCGTGATCCGAATGAACGGATCGTTCGCAGCATGAATGATCAGGGTCGGCACGGCAATCTGGTCAACCACGTTGGCCGCCGCTGCGCGCGCGTAATAGTCGTCGGCCCCGGCAAATCCGCAGTAGTGCGCCGTGATGCGGTCATCGAACAGGCGCAGGGTGGAAATCCCGCGCAACCGCGACACATCGAACTTGCCGGGAAACAGTCGCGCCTTCAGACGCAAGCGCCGGAACAACTGCATCAGAAAGTAATACTCGTAAATCCGATTCTGCGCTTCGTGCAGCGCGTCGGCCGAGGCCGCCAGGTCCATCGCAGGACACACCGCCGCCACGGCTCGAAATTCCGCCGGAGCATTCCCGTCGCGTCCCCACTCCCCCGCTAACTTCAGCACCAGGTTTCCACCCATCGAAAATCCGATGAGCGCAAAACGCGAGACGCCGTCGTTCTCGATTACATTCCGCGCCACCGCGGCTACGTCCCCCGACAAGCCTGAGTTGTAGAGCGTGGGCGCGAAGTGATCCATGCCGCCGCAGTTGCGCTGGTTAATGAGCACGACGTTCATCCCCGCCGCCAGCCCGTTGCGCGCCACGCCCTGCATGTACTTCGAGTCGGACGAGCCCTCAAGCCCGTGAACCACGATCAGCGTCATGGCCTCGAGGCGATTCTTTGCCTGCCAGTAGCACCAGCAGCGCACCTTAATCCCGGGAGCAACTTCGACCAGGCGCTCCTCCCCCGGCGGCAAATGAATCTTACGCGGCAGCAAAAAGCTGGCGATGGTCTGCACGTGTCCGCCGCCCAGCCAGCGCCGCGCGCGGAATGGCGCACGCGTCGTCCATGCCGTTCGGTCCGAAGCACGCGACATTTGCGAAGTCCCCACAAATTGATTCTAATAGACGCTGGTCTGGAGTCGCCCATGCCCATCTTCGAATACATCTGCAAGGAATGCCATCACCAGTTCGAGACGCTGGTCTACGGCAAGCAAAAAGCCGAGTGCCCCAAGTGTCATGCCACCAAGCTGGAGCCTCAGCTCTCGGTCTTCGCCGTGTCGGCAAAGGGCTCGTCGGCGTCCGCGCCCTCCAGCGGGGCCTGCGGATCCTGCGGCGTTCCTCGCGGCCCCGGCGCCTGCTCGCTCGGAGATATGAACTGAGGCATAAAACCATTCCGCCCAATGGCCGCATCGTAGCTGGTGAACCGCCAGGAGGCTGTATGAAGCATTTCCTCTTGCTAGCCGTGGCCGCCGGAAGCCTGCTCGCCCAATCTCAATCTGCTCAGTCTCAAGCGCGCAACCTGCAACGCGAGATCAAGGGTATTGTCACAGATCAGAACGGAGTTCCCGTCTCCGCCGCCACGGTCTATGCGGTGCCGCAAGGGCTCGTCCTCGATGACATCGCGCTCCGGTCCGTCGTGACGGACGGCGACGGCAAGTTCGATTTTCGCGGACACCTCGAACTCGAAAGCTACAAGCTCTACGCCCGGAAGGATGAAGACAGCTATCCAGACCCGCTCGACCACTTTTACGCGGACTCAAGCGCGGACGCTCCGCGAGCCGATCTCACCGCCGACCATCCTTCGGCCATGGTGGCCGTTGAGCTCGGCGAAAAAGCCGGAGTACTGGAGGGACGAGTGATTGACGCCGAAACCGGTGCCGTCTTGAAGGCGCGACTGGGTTTCCTCGACGGGCAAGGAAACGGCCGGGGCATTGATTCCGACGCCGAGGGCAAATTCCACGCGCTCCTGCCGCCAGGAAAAGAGCTGACACTGGTGGTCCGGGATCCGCATTCCGGCCGGACACAACTCCCGATTGCGCCCTTGCGGCTCGAGCCCGGGCAATATATTTCGATGGATATTCCCGTCTCAAGGCAATGAAATCCCGATAGTCAATCCACGCTCTCGGTCGGCAAAATTCGGCCAACATGGGAGGGGGACGAATCCGCGCCGAAGCACGTAGCCTTTGCATGAACTTGGCGCGAGGCGACTGCGACATATTGAGTTACCTCAGAGGTTACCGCCTCGCCCCTTAGTCCTTTTTCTCGCGCTGATGTGCACCACCGTTACCTGTTGGAGTCGCGTGACTCGGCTTAGTCTCTGCAGATGGAATCCCCCAAACCCCAGGAACGGCGCGGCACTCGCTATTCTCTGAACCTTCCCGTCTCGCTCACGCTGGCCCACAAAAAAATGCACGCCCGCTCGGAGAACATCAGCATGGGCGGAATCTTGCTCTCTAGCGCGTTTCTGATTCCTGAGGGCTCGGAGGTCGACGTAGCTGTTCGCGTTGCCGCCCTTCCCCAACCGGGGACGGAAATGACTGCTCGCGGCAGGGTCATTCGAGTCGAGCCGAAATCCACGGGAAATTTCTCCGTCGCGGTTGTGTTCGACCACCCGATCGAGTTTAGTTTCGATCTGAAGAGCGGAGCCGGCGGCCAGACCGAAGCGAGCCGACTCCCCCAACGGAAAAAAGCTGCCGCTGCCGGTGGAGCAAACGTAGCCTCGGCTTGGCTGATGGAGACGTAAGCCCGACTCTGCCGGTAGTTGCCAACTCTGCATTCCAATGCCCTGATTTCAGAATTTCAGGACAGCGCCGGCGGCTGCTACACTTTCCTGCGATGCGCGTCAAAATTCTCGGCTCGGCCGCCGGCGGAGGATTCCCCCAGTGGAATTGTGCTTGCCCGAATTGCCGCGCCCAGCGCTCCGGCACCTTCGCGGGTAAAGCCCGCACGCAGGCGCAAGTTGCCATCAGCGCCGACTCGCGGACATGGTTCTTGCTGGGAGCTTCTCCTGACCTGCGCGCTCAGATCGAAGCCACTCCCGAACTTCATCCGCATGGCTCGCGACCCACGGAGGAGAAAACCGGCCCGTCATTCGGAGTTGCCCAAGACGTGGCCCGTAATCGCATCCGCAAGATCGAGGCCAAAGCACTCCGTAACCTTGGCGGTCGATCACGATCAGCCGATCTCCCACCTCATCGCGAGGGCACGGAAAAACACGAGTCTAACCGAGACTACCTGCGCCAGTCGCCTATCGCCGGAGCGGTGCTTGCCAACGCCGACATTGACCACGTGCTCGGCCTGCTCCTGCTTCGCGAACTGCAGCCGCTCCGCGTCTACGCGACCGATTCGATCCGCCGCATTCTGACTGAAGACAATTCCATGTTCGCCATGCTGCAGCGTGTTCCGCGGCAGGTCACCTGGAGCACGTTTGCTCCGGGAACGGTTTTCCCGCTGGAAAATCCCGCGGGCGAAGATTCCGGATTGCGCTGCCGCGCTCTCTCACTGGGCACACACTATCCCGCATACGTCGCACCCCGACGCCAAAACGAACTCACCTTCGGCGAAGCATCCCTGGGACTGATCGTCGAATCGCCAGCCGGCAAGCGGCTTGCCTATATGCCCTCGGTTCCACAGATCAACGACTCGCTCTTGAAGGAATTCGATTCCGCCGACGTGCTGCTGTTCGACGGAACTTTCTGGACCGACGACGAACTGATTCGCATGCAGGGCAGCGGACAAACCGCTCGGCAAATGGGTCACGTTCCGGTCTCGTCCGCCGAAGGCAGCCTGAACAAGTTGGCGGGGCTGCGCCGTCCACGTAAAATCTTTATCCATATCAACAACACGAATCCCATGCTGAACGAGTCTGGCCCCGAATATCGCCAGGTACGGGACAGCGGCTCGGAAATCGCGGAGGATGGATGCCAGTTCGACCTGTAGATGCCGGCGCGCTAGACCCTGCTTCGCGCGGCGCTGCTCTGCTGTCATTCGACGAACTGCGCTCCCGAATGCGTGTGCTGGGCGAGGAACGCTACCACCATCGCCATCCGTTTCATCTGATGATGCATGAAGGCCGCCTCAGCCGCGGGCAACTGCAGGCCTGGGCCCTGAACCGCTACTACTACCAGAGCATCATCCCCATCAAAGATTCGATCATTCTTTCGCGCGGCACCGATCCGTTCTTTCGCCGCGCCTGGCGGAAGCGCGTCGTCGACCACGACGGAGATGCGACCACGCACAACGAAGGCGGGATCCTCCGCTGGCTGAAGCTAGCCGAAGCGTCCGGGCTCAGCGCCGATCAGGTGCAGGCCGGAACCGGCATCCTGCCTGCAACACGCTTCGCGGTGAACGAATACCTCAACATCGTGCGTAGCCGCAGCCTGCTCGAAGCCGTCGCTTCGTCGCTGACCGAACTGTTTTCTCGCGACTTGATCACGCTTCGCATGGAAAAGATGCGCGAGCATTATCCGTGGCTCTCCGGCGGTTTGGATTATTTCGAGGCACGGCTGACACAAGCACCCGAGGACGCAAAATTTGCCATCAACTACGTTTTCGAGAATGCAAAAACGCGGGCTGAGCAGGAACTCGCCATTCAGGCCCTGCGCGACAAGTGCGACATTCTGTGGGCGCAACTCGACGCACTCTATTTTGCCTATGTGCAGCCCGGTTGGCCGCCGCCGGGCGCATTTCGAATCGAGGCGAGTTAGCATGAACCGGCCACAACCCGTAAGCCTTGTCCTTCCGACCGGAGCGGAGCGAAGCGAGCGTAGTGGAGGAACCTGCTTTTTCTCTAACCCTTCTGCACTGAGGAGCCTTGCATGCCACCGCCCCTAGACGCAAGCCAGCCGCGCCTCGCCGCCGGATGCCGCTGGGGTCCATCGACCACCACGGGCACCGAAGAGATCCGTGTCATCCTGTTCCCCGAAGGCGCCATCAAGCTGCAAGGCACCGGACGGCAAGTGCTGGAGCAATGCGACGGCCAGCGCACCTTCAGCGAAATCATCACCGAACTGCAGAAACAGTTCAGCGCAGCGGATCCGGAAAAGGTCCGCTCGGACATCAGCGCATTTCTGGAACAGTTGCAGAAGAAGCGAATCGTGGATTACTAGCGCCTCACATGCTATGGTGTCACTAGGTAACACCTTGGAACACCCGCATGCCGAAGCCCTCCACAACCAGCCTGAAACTCGATACTGAGGTAAAGAAGCGCGTGCAACGGCTGGCCGCTGCTCGACGCCGGTCGCCTCACTGGCTGATGCGCGAAGCGATCGAGGAGTATGTCGAGCGCGAGGAGAAGCGCGAGCAGTTCCGGCAGGACGCGCTAAGCTCCTGGGCCGCTTATCAGGCTACAGGGCTGCACGTCACCGCCGAAGACGCCGACGCCTGGCTGGCCAAGCTCGAAGCGGGGAAACACGTCCCTCCGCCGAAATGCCGCGCCTGAAGTGGTCTCAAGCGGCGCCGTTGGATGTCGCCCGCCTGCATGCCTTTCTGGCTCCCAAGAGCCTGGATGCCGCCACACGTGCCGTGAACGCTATTCGGCAGGGCGTCAAGGCCCTTGCCAAGCACCCGGAGATGGGCCGCCCGGTCGAAGAAATTCCGCCCGAGTTCCGCGAATGGGTGATTGACTTCGGACGTGGCGCCTACATCGCGCTATATCACTATGATGGTAAAGAAATCGTGATACTGGCGGTTCGTCACGGACGCGAAGCCGGATACTGAATTACGACCTTCGCGAGAATTTAAATGGCTCAAGAAATCAAGCCTCAGTCGCGGAGTTCGGAGAGGGCATCGCCTTCTAATCCTCTAGCCCTCATCGCCGAAGTCACGCATCGCTGCCCGCTGCACTGCGTCTACTGTTCGAACCCCCTGGAACTGGCGGGCACGAAGGCGGAGCTCTCGACCGGCGAATGGACCAGCGTGTTCCAGCAGTCGGGAAAACTCGGCATGCTGCACGCGCACTTTACGGGCGGCGAGCCGCTGGCCCGCCCTGACCTGACGGAACTGATCGCTGCAGCGAGCGCCGCTGGCCTCTACACCAATCTCATCACCTCAGGCATCGGGCTCAACGAATCGCGGTTGGCGACGCTGGTCAGCGCTGGGCTCGACCATATCCAGATCAGTTTTCAGGATTCCCGCGAAGAAGCGGCGAACTGGATCGCCGGAGCGAAAGCGCACGCGCACAAAATCGAACTGTCGCGGGCCATCAAGCAGCATAAAATTGCCTTCACCGTAAACCTGGTCGTGCACCGCCAAAACCTCGACCACCTCGAGGACATGATCTCGTTCATCGAGCAACTCGGCCCCGAGCGCATCGAGATCGCCCACACGCAGTACTACGGATGGGCGCTGGCCAACCGCGCCGCGCTGCTGCCGACGCGCGCGCAACTGGAAAGAGCGGTCGCGATCGTGGCCGCAGCTGAGAAGCGGCTCGCGGGGCGCATTCGTATCGATTCAGTCGTCCCCGACTACTACGCGAAGTATCCCAAGGCTTGCATGGGAGGCTGGGGACGAAGATTGATGCTCATCAATCCCGCCGGCAAAGTTCTTCCCTGCCACGCGGCGGAAGTGCTGCCGGACCTGTCGTTCGAAAATGTGCGCGAGAAAACGCTCGAGTGGATCTGGCAGGAGTCACCCTCATTCCGGCGTTTTCGGGGCGAAGACTGGATGCCTGAGCCTTGCCGCAGTTGCGACCGCCGCAGCGAAGATTTCGGGGGCTGCCGCTGCCAGGCTTTCCTGCTGGCGGCCGACGCAACGGCGACAGATCCGGCATGCTCGCTGGCACCGTTGCACGGCATGGTCGAAGCGGCCGTGCGCGACGCGAACGCCACGGGTGCGGTCGCGCATCCGAACGCCGCATCGTCGTTCGTGCAATTACAAAAGGAGGCCGCCGATCTCTGGCGTTACCGCACCAATCCCGAGTAGTGGTTTCTCGTCACCAGCGCACGCCGATGGTAATGGGGCGCAGGTCAGTTGTCACTTTGAAGTGCGTGCCGTGCAAATAGCGGAACTCAGCATAGAGTTCAACTTTCGGATTTATCTTGTGGGTCACGCCAACGCCGAAGGTTTCGCCAAATTCGTTCTGGCTCGCGTGCAGAAAGTCGCCGTTTAGCGGCAGGCTCGCGTTGAAACACCGCCCCCACCACTGGAAGAACGGGTTGCAGATCGATCCCGGCAGTACGGTCGAGGAATCCAAGTCTCCCGAGCGATGAAAAAAAGCCGGTCCCACCACAATGTAACCGCCCGACTGGTTCGTTACCGGAATGTTGAAGATAGGTTCAAGCGTCAACGAGTAGACGTGACTGGTCGCTCCCGGCGCCTGCGCCAACCTCAGTGCCGAGTCTTTCAGCGGCAGATTGTCGAACTGGAAATCCAGGCGGAATCCAACATACTGGCTGTAGTTGCGGGCAACGCCTACTGCCGCGACGCCGCCTCCGCCGCGCACAAACCTCTGGGTCGTCCCGTCGAGCAGACTCGCTCCACCACCGACGTTATAAACCCAATTCTTGTACAGTTTCACCTTGGGCTTGCGGGCCAGCCCTATCTCGCCGGGCGTGGCCTCCTGGCCCGACTGCTGGTTATCGGCTGGCTGTTGAGCCTGGGGCGGTTGGGCCTGGGGTTGCTCAGCTTGTGGCGGTTGAGCCACAGGCTGTGCGGGTGGCTGCTGCGCCGGGGCTTGTTGGGCATGGACCGATAGGGTTCCCGCCAGAATCGTCGCCATCACCAGCCTCGGGACGAACCTGACTCCGGGAACCGCCGCGAACTTTCGAATCATTCATTCTCCTCCCGCTGCCGGGCGTGTTTGCAGACCATCGCGCTCGGCCTAAACATCGGCCGTATATCTCTTCCGCAGCTTCTGGGAAGACAGGCGCCCTCGGAAACGATGGGTCCGCGATGCTCCCGCCGGGATAGCACTCGCAGCAGGCAGGCACCATATTACCAACTTTGATGCCGATTCCGCCCGCGATGCCGCCCCTCGACCTCGGTTTGCGGTTTCCGAGAAGTGCAGGTCACACGTATGATAAGGAATTCCACTTTCCCAGTGAGAGATCCCTTGCCCAAGCAAACCATAAAACCTGCGGGGACCACCGCCATGAGCAAGAACCCGGCACACAAGAAAGCGGAGCAAACCTCCGCCTGCCGCGTCGCCCTGATCGGCCTTGGAACAGTGGGCCGCCCTGTGGCGAAAATACTATGGGAGATGCACGACAGCTCTTTACGCCTTACTAACATCTGCAATCGCAACATCGAAAAGAAGAAACAGGCCTGGGCTCAGAGCAAAGTCCCAAGCGATGTAATCTGGACCGGCGACGTAGAATCGGTACTGAACTCAGACGTTGACATCATCATCGAATTGATCGGCGGCCTCGACCCCGCGGGCAAGATCGTGCGCAGAGCGCTCGAGTCCGGCAAATCGGTGGTTACGGCCAACAAGCAGCTGATCGCCCGCCACGGCCCCGAACTGCTGCAACTGGCCAGCCGCAAAGGATGCCAACTCGAGTTCGGCGCCTCGGTGGCCGGAGGCGTTCCGGTTCTTCCCGCTCTGCGCACCGGTTTGTGTGGAGACCGGCTGCACGGCATCGCAGGCATTCTGAACGGGACGTGCAACTACATTCTGAGCCGCATCGAAACCGCGCGAATCCCCTTCAGCGAAGCGCTCGAGGAAGCACAGGCTCGCGGGTATGCCGAAGCCGACGCCTCTGAAGATCTGGATGGTGGCGACGCGCGCGCCAAGCTCGCCATTCTGGCGTTGGCCGGACTGCACACGCAGGTCGCGCCGGAATCGGTTCGCGCCCGCACCATTCGCGCGGTCGATGCGGTGGACTTTGACTATGCCGCGGAACTCGGCTGCACCATTCGCCAAATTTCACGAGCCGATTTGAAGGACGACACTTTGTTCGCCGACGTGGGCCCGTGCCTGGTTGCTACCGACTCACCGTTCGGACGCGTTCAGCGAAATCTCAACCTGGTGCTGACTTCGGGCCAGTACGGCGGGGACATGGCGTTTCTCGGTGCGGGAGCGGGCGGCGATCCAACGGCGGTGGCCGTGGTTTCAGATGTGATGTCGGTGGCGCAGAATCTCAGCGCTCGACCTGATAAGAAAAGGGTTGCAGGCAACGTCTCTGCAAGCGCCATCTCCACGCCGCCGATCAGCAGCGATTTCGAGACGCCATGGTATCTGCGGTTTTTCGTGCGCGATCAGCCCGGAATTGTGGCGCGGCTGGCCCAGATCATGGCCGCGCATCATTTGAATATCGACTCTTTGCTGCAGAAGCCGGGCTTCGAAAAATCTTCGTTGCCGTTTGTGATTACGCTGGAACCGTGCCACGACTCCCTGCTGCATCCCGCACTACAGGAAATGTCTGGTCTGGACTTCTCGATCCGGCCGTGTCTATGTTTGCCGATCTTGCGCTAGCGCCGCCGTTAGGCTGTGGTGTGAGCAAAAAATCAGCGCCGGCCGTCGCGATAATTCTGCGACGCGTTCGTGTGGGGACGACAAACCGGCGCCAGCCGAGATTCATTCCGAAGGAAACTAATTCCAGAAGGGATTCTTGAGACCCGCCGGGCGAAGTGCGCTGTCGGTTTGCGACTCCGTACACGACTCGTCCGAGATTTTCTCGTCGATCAAGCGGGATGCGGGCGGTGCACTCAGTTCCTCTTTCTTACCGAGCAAGGGGTTAAAAGGATATTCGGATTTCATGGCCTAAACCTCCATCTTCGTGATGCAGCATCTTGATGATCTAGTCTCATTTAACACCTCGACCGCCTGCCGCTGGCAGCGAAAGTTTCAATGGCTCGCATCGAAAAACTGCATGCCCGCCTGGGCCTGCGTCTCACCGCGACGGTCGGGTCAATCTGAGGAACACCTCCCGCGAAATCGCATAGAGCTTGTCCTGCGGGGAACCTTCGACGCCTGCAATCATCCGGTCAAATTTCATACCCGCTTTCTGCAGCACGCGCTCCGAACCGATGTTCTGGGGAGAGCATCTACCCTGGATCCGCGTAAGCTTGATATCGTCAAAACCGAATCCCAGCATTGCTAGCAATGCCTCCAGGGCCAACCCACTACCACGATACGGCCGGGCAACGAAATAATTTATCTCTCCGCAGTATTCGAGCGTTCCAAGGTCGCGCTCATAGCCGATTCGGCAAAAACTGCAGTTGCCGGCGACCACTCCCGTTTCTTTCAGCACCATCGCCCACGGCCCCATCCCCCATTCGCGGTACGAGCAAAAGCAAAATTCGAGAAACTCCTCGGCGCGCTGCGCCTCACTCCACCGGGCAACATCGGCGAGATCGCTTTCCTGAAACTTCCGCAGCCACAGGCGCTCGGTTTCAAGTTCGATCATCTTCAGATTCGAGGGCATTTGAAATCTTCGTTGTAGCCGAGGACTGTCTCGCAACCAGCGATCTCGTTCGAGTTATCATACTCAACGAGTTTCGGATCGAACGCCGTCGCAGATTTCAACAGTTCAAAAAGTAGCACTGCACAAATAAGGACATCCAGAAAGGCCCTCATGAAATATCGCAAGCTAGGCCGTACCGGTTTCGAAGTCAGTGACATCGCCCACGGGTTGTGGGGCATGAGCGGGTGGAGCGGATCCGACGACAAAGAATCTCTGGCTGCGATGCAACTCGGCGTCAACCTCGGTTGCAACTTTTTCGACACCGCCTGGGCGTATGGCGAAGGCAAGAGCGACGGACTTCTCGGAGAGATCATGTCTCGCAATTCGGGCAAGCGGATCTACGCCGCGTCGAAAATCCCTCCGGCTAACGACCGCTGGCCCGCGCTGCCGGAATATAAATACAGCGACGTTTTTTCGCCGCAACATGTTTTCAAGTATGCCGACCTCATCCGCAAACAACTGCGCGTCGACACCATTGACGTGCTGCAGTTTCATGTCTGGGACGATTCATGGACCAACGAACCTGACTTCCGCTCGACGGTCGAAAAACTGAAGCGCGATCAATGGATCCGCTTCTTCGGCCTGAGCATCAATCGCTGGCAGCCGGAGAATGGCATCAAGGCCCTGCGCACCGGACTCGTCGATGCGGTGCAGGTGATTTACAACATCTTCGACCAGGCCCCGGAAGACGAACTTTTTCCTGTTTGCCAGGAACTCAACATCGGCGTGATTGCCCGTGTCCCGCTCGATGAAGGGAGTCTCGGCGGAAAAATGACTCTGCAGACCACCTTCCCGAAAGACGACTGGCGAGCCGGATATTTCGGCCCGGAAAATCTGGCCAAAACCATCAAACGCGTCGACAAGCTGAAAGAAATTCTTCCGCCCGGAATGACGCTGCCGGAGATGGCGCTGCGTTTCATCCTGTCACATCCCGCCGTGAGCACAACCATCGCCGGCATGCGCAAGCTGGAGAACGTGCGGCAAAACATCGCCACCAGCGACGCCGGCCCTCTCGACAAAACGCTGCTAGCGGAACTAAAAAAACATCGGTGGGACCGCACGCCGCAGAAGTGGTCTGACTGATCGTTCGCAGTCTGATCGTTCACAGTTGCTCAGACAACATCCCACGCACCAAAGGAGAGATCACTCATGAAGCGCGCTCTAACCCAAGCGGTGCTCGGCCTATTTTTTCTTTTCGCCGGATTTCTGACCAAGGCTTACGCAGCGGACGAAGCCATCGCCTCGCGCAGCGCGAATATCGATGGCGCCAACATTCATTACATGACCGCCGGCCACGGTACCGCGCTCATCTTGCTGCATGGCTATGCGGAGACCTCGCTGATGTGGAAGCCGATCATTCCCGCTCTGGCCCAGCGTTTCACCGTGATCGCGCCCGACTTGCCCGGCATTGGAGATTCCGACATTCCCTCCACCGGCCTGGATATGAAGAGCGCAGCCATCCGCATTCACGACCTCGCCAAGTCACTGGGAGTCGAGAAAGCCGAGGTCGTAGGCCACGACATCGGGCTGATGGTCGCCTACGCCTATGCCGCGCAGTTTCCCTCAGAGGTCACGAAGCTCGTCCTGATGGATGCTTTCCTGCCCGGCGTGCCCGGTTGGGAGGCGATTTACAACAATCCCCACATCTGGCATTTCCGCTTCAACGGGCCCACTCCTGAAGCCCTGGTGCAAGGCCGCGAGCGAACTTACTTCGATTATTTCTGGGATGATTTCGCCGCCGACAAAACTCACTCCATCCCGGAAGGTGCTCGGCAGGCCTATGCTATGGCCTATGCACGTCCGGGACGAATGCACGCGGGATGGGCTTATTTCGTTTCTTTTCTGCAAGCCGCCAAGGATTTCGCTCAACTTTCGCAGACCAAGCTAACCATGCCGGTGCTGAGCATCGGCGGCGACAAGGCGAACGGAGTGGCGCTAGGCCAACAGGTCAAGCTGGTTGCGACCGACGCGACCGTCATTGTTCTGAAGGACGCCGGCCACTGGCTCATGGAGGAGCAGCCCAAGGAAACCGCCGAGGCGCTCATGAAATTCCTGTGACGGACGGGACGACATTTACGCGAAGTGAATTCCCCGCATCGCTTTACGCCGCTGCCGATCAGCAGCGTTCCTACCACCGCTGGTAGTAGGTTGCCCGCGCACGCTAACCTCCCTTCCTAGCCGCGCGAGGCGTCGCCTGGAAGATCTCAGACGTATTCGTAGCCTTCGCCGGCAAACCTCGGTTGGGAAGAAGGCGAGACTTGCTTCGTAAATTAATGCTTGCAATGTTGTCGGCGGCGCTGGCGGCGCCAGTGGTGCTGGCGCAGAACCCACGCGGCTCTTTGCGCGGCACGGTGCAGGATGTGACTGGTGCTCGTATTGAATCGGCCAGGATTGTGATGCGTGCGGTCGAGTCGTCGCTGCAGCGCGAGGCCGCCAGCGAAGACCGCGGCGAGTTTCGCCTGGACGATCTGCTGCCCGGCACTTACCACATGACGGTAAGCGCCGCTGGATTCGCGCCCGCGCAATCCGACATATCCGTCGCCGTTAGTTCGGTACGCGAAGTCGCGGTTACGCTCAAGCCGGAGGGCGCCCCGCAAACGGTCACCGTGGAAGGCCAGTCTTCTTCGATCATGACCCAAGCTACCGATCTTTCCAGTGTTGTGCGCGGGGGCGTCGTCGGCGGACGCGATCTCGAAGCGCTTCCGCTCCCGGCGCGCAGCTTCGCCAACATTGCCTATCTCGTCCCCGGCACTGAACCGGTTGAGCCTTCCGATCCCACCAAGGCCCGCATCACGGCCGTCTCCACCGGCGGAAGTTCGGGCCTGAACAATGAGCTCTCAGTGGATGGCGCCGACAACTCGGACGACTGGATTGGCGGCTTCCTGCAAAATTTTTCGCCAGACGGCATTCAGGAATTCGCCGTCCGCACCTCGAATGAGGATGCCGACACCGGCGGAACGACCGCCGGATCGGTCGTGATCACCACGAAACGCGGCTCCAACGAGTGGCACGGCGACGGCGCTTTCTACGAACGCGCGGCCGCGCTGAACGCCCGTTTCCCCATTGAGAATCCCGCGCAGACTTGCACCGACGGAAGCTGCGTCAGCAATCCGAAGCAGCCCTTCTCACGCCAGAACTATGTAGGCACGCTCGGCGGGCCGCTGGCGAAAAATAAAGTATGGTTCTTCACCTCATTCGAAAACGTTCATGAAGACGCCAGCATCGCCTACAGTCCCGCCAGCACTGCGCAATTCGACGCGCTGGCGCAGTTGGCTGCCAACGGTCTGATTGCCGGCATTCCTTCCATCGCCGTTCCCGCGACGGTGCCAATTCCTTTCCGCGACTATGTGGGCTCGCTGCGTTTCGACTGGGCCGAGTCGCCGAAGTCGCAGTGGTTTCTGCGCACCTCCCAAGATAGCTACCTCACGCGCGATGCGCTGGTGCAGCAGGCTACGCTGCCCTCCACCGGCCTGACCACGCACAACAATTACTGGAACACGGTCATCAGCAACACTTATACGTTCAGTCCCACGTGGCTAGGCACGCTGGTCCTCGACGCGAGTTTGCTGCACCTGACACAAACCCGCAACTCGACTCTGGGCTTCGCCCTGCAGTTTCCTTTCAGCGTGACCGCGCTCACGGTCTCGGGGTTTGAAACTTTCGGTGACAACCAGTTCGCCACTCCCATCACTCTGTTCCCCGACCTGCGCAACCAGGATAAATATCAATTCCGTTACGACGTGAGTCACGCGACCGGGGACCACTCCTTCAAGCTCGGAATCAATTTCATTCACGAACCGGTGCTCAGCGGGGCGTTTGCAGCCACCGCGGAGCAGTTCACGACATATCCCGCGAACCCCGACTGCTACATCAATCCGCCCGGAGCGGACTGCGGCGGCATCACGAGTCCCTTGCCTTTTTATTACAATCCTCCGGCCGATCAGTGCAATCCCGCGCCCGATCCGGCCTCCGGCATCGGTTGCACGTTTACTCCGGCCGGCAACGGCAACTTCTCGCAGAACGTGCAACGACTCGCGTTTTACGCCGAAGACTCCTGGCGCGCCTCGCATCATTTGACCATCAACTACGGCCTGCGCTATTCGACCACTTTCGGACTCTTCACCGCTTCCGGACAAAGCCAGGCGGCTAATTCTTCGTTTGCAGACCTCGCGCTGCTGGGCTATCCCGCGTCGGTTCCGCACGACGATCGCAAGCAGTTTGCGCCTCGGCTCGGCATCGCATACTCTCCCGGCAACCACGGAACCACGGTCATCCGCGCCGGCTTTGGCCTGTACTTCAACGACCTCGCCCAAACCGGCTGGGCCACTGCGTTTCAGGCAGTCAACCCAAATTCCGTGGCGCCGCCTTCGCTCATCGATCCGAATTACAAGACGCCGTACGCTATTCACATCACGGGCGGAGTGCAGCACGCTCTTAACGAGCATTGGACGCTCAGCGCCGATTACTCGCATGAGCAGGGCAACCACGGCTACCGTGCGTTTCCGTATCCCGTAGCCACCGTCTTCGAGTCCGACAACCGCTCCAGCTACAACGCCCTGATGCTGCATCTGCAAGGCAACACGCAGCGCTTTAACCTGGTTGCGAACTACACGCTGTCGAAGGCGCAGACCTGGGGGTGCGTTCTGGGCGAATTGTTTGACTATGTGGATGGCGTCTGCTCGGTACCGAGCGGTTTTCCGAATGCCGGACAGCTGGATGCCTTCGGACCGGGCGACTACGGTCCTTCCGGCGAAGACGTACGCCACCGGTTCGTGCTGGCTGGCACAGTGCACATCCCCGGTGGCTTCGAATTGAGCACGGTGAGCCAGTTCGAGAGCGCGCGACCCATCACCATCACCACGGCAGACAACAGCGGGCGCATTTCAATTTCCTTGAACAACGGCCCGGACACGTATACCAGTCTCGACGAATTTCGCGGCACGCCTTACATCCAATCGGACGTGCGCGTCACTCGTCCTTTCAAAATCAACGAACGCTGGCGAGTGGAACCCTTCATAGAGTTCTTCAACCTCTTCAACCGCAACAATCCCGGCGCCAACTTCGCCGTGAACATCGCCCAGATACCAGGGGCGCAATTTGACGCGAATGGCGCTGTGAACGGAATCTGTAGTCCAAACTGCGTGCCGCTCACCAGTCTGAAACAGCTCGAGATCCCGGAAGGAGGCCTGGGAGATTTCTTCGGCCCCGGTACGACGGTGGGCATCCCGTTCGCCGCACAGGTGGGCGTGAGGATAAACTTCTAGAAGGAGAATAAAGTACTCAAGCTTGCGGACGCCCTCATGGCGGTGGATACCGCAGCACTTCAACGCTCCGATAAGCGAACTTTGCGGCCGGCTTAGCCCTTGAGGTAAGTCTTTCGTCTTCCGACAGATTCTGTGGCGCTCTGCCAATGCAGATCCTGCTCGCCGATATAATGCCGAGGATGACCCGGCTACGGTTCCTCGGCCTGCTGACTCTCGCTCTCTGCAATCTCTGCTTGGCGCAATCGACTCCCAAGAAGCATCTTCTTGTCATCGGCGAAGAAAAAGGCTATCGCCACGAAGCCGTTTCCCACGCCATGGCCACGATCGAACGTCTGGGAACAGAAACCGGCCTATGGGACACCACGCTGCGCACCGACACCGAAGTTCTTACGAAGAAAAAGCTGGAATACAACGCCAAGAACCTGAACAACTTCGACGCCGTACTTTTCTTCACCGGCGGTGACCTTGAAATGGATGCCCAGCAAAAAGCCGATTTCCTCTCGTTCATCCACGACGACGGCAAAGGATTCATCGGGGTGCACAGCGCCTCCATTACTTTCGTCAACTGGCCGGAATACGGAGAGATGATCGGCGGCTACTACGACGAGCACCCGTGGTTGACCTTCGACGCGCCCATTCTGGTGGAAGACCCGAATTTCCCCGGCATGCAGCAGTGGCCGCGTGCATTTGTGCTGCGCGACGAGATTTATCAAATGAGAAATTATTCGCGGGACAAAGTGTGCGTGCTCATGCGCCTCGACGCAAGCAAGCTCGACATGAAGAGCAAGGACGTCCACCGCACCGACGGCGACTTCGCAGTAACCTGGGCCAAAATGTACGGCAAGGGTCGCGTCTATTACACGACGCTGGGCCACGTGGAAGCGAACTGGGATAAACCGGAATTCCAGCAGATGATGACCGGGGCCATCAAATGGGCTATGGGTCTGGAGAATGTAGACGTAACGTCGCGTCCCCTGCCAAAAGATTAGCGACACGAAATTCTTTCCTGAGGGCCAAATGCACACACCGATCACGAGAAGAACGTTCGCCAAAACACTCGCCGGCGCCTTGGCAGCGACGGCTCTCCCGCTGCATGCCGCTTCCCGTCTAAACGTCGGCATCGGCACCTACAGCTATCACAATCTTTCAACGGACGAAATGATCGTCCAGCTGCGCGCGCTCAACGTAAACGAAATTGAAATGTCTCGCGGCGAATTCATGCTGATGAACCATCCTACCGGCGCGCTGTTTGAAACGGCTCGGGCCAAATTCGGTCAGGCGGGAATCCGCTGTGTCTCCTACTACTCGGCCACCATCAAAGAAGACGCGGACCTTGAAAACGCCATCCGCTTCGCCGGCATCCTGGGCGCGCGCAACATTACAGGCGACGCCACAGGCAGCATTCTGAATCGAATTGACCAGCGCTGTACGCAGCAGAAGCTGACCTTCGGAATCCACAACCACTATTTCAAAGGCGAGAAGTTCGCCTATGAAAGCCCGGAGGACGTTCTAAACGCCCTGCAGGGACTTTCCGCCACCATGGGCGCAACCGCCGATGTCGGACACTTCGCCTCCTGCGGGCATGATCCCGTAGACGCAGTCCGCAAATTGAGCACGCGGTTGAAACTGGTGCACCTGAAAGATATTCAAGCAGCGGACGGCGAGGTGAATGTTTTGCTGGGAAAAGGAATCGCGAAGATTCCGGCGGTGATCGAAGAACTGCGCCGGCAGAACTTCGCTCAGCTCGTAGCCGTGGAATATGAAAAAGAAGGCGATGTAAACGAAGACATGCGTCAGGACATGGAATTCGCGCGCAAACTCGCCTGAGGACAAAGCTGGGAGGAAATTGCGCTCTTACCTGACCAGCCACTCCGTCGCCATGTGCACTTGCACCAGCAAATGGCCGTAGGTGACGAGAAAGACCGCGACAGTGGCCGCGGCTGCGCCCAGACCATACCACGGAGAAAATGTTTTCGGAGGCGCCAAACAATCGCTGCTCCATGCGATCAGGCGCTCGACGCGGGCGCTCACCACCGCCGCGGACCCGTGCACCAGGGCTGCGGTCAACCCGATAGTGGGGTCAACGGTCGCCCATTCGACGGGCTGCAGGCGCGAGAGTTTGACCAGCGCCGACGCCAGATCGAGGGCTTCGCCGGCGTTTGAAACCGCGGCATCATCGGCGGCCATCTCGGTAGCTTCGAGCCATGCCGCTTCCAGGCCAGTCATCCCGGGAAACGCGACACAGCGCAGCATCAGTTTCTTCAGATTATCGCGCCGACGCACGTGCGCCACTTCATGATTCAGGGCCGCCTGCAATTCGCCGGCGGTCAGCACAGCCTCGGCTGCCCCTGACAGCAAAACTTTAGGTCGAACAATGCCCGCAACCGTGATCGCCGGCAAGACCATCGCCGGCTGACTCATCGCGGAAACGCCCGCGGAAATTCGCAGCACTGGAACCGGAGCGCAGGATTCAATCGGCCGCGCCGCGCTCGTCCACTTTGCTACGACGCGAGAAACCCTGCGTAGCGCAACCCGGGCATTCCCCACTCCAAAGATTCCCAGCCCCGCGGCGCAGATGCCTAGCGCCAAAGGAACTCCGCCCAGCGGCTCGTCGATGGTCCGCGGCTCCAGCAGAAGAAACGAAGGCACGGCAAAAGCAGCCGTGATAACCACCGCGGTCACCAGCGGAAACATGCGCCAGGCAAACAGCAGATCCGCGCTGCGCCGGATCGGACGCCGCCGCCTGCGGCCCCAGCCTGCACGCCAGCAGAGGCCCACGGCAAGCGACAGTGCGCCATACACGACTACGAATACCGAGAGCGCCACGGCAATCCCACGCACGGCAAACATCAAGCTTTCTCCTTAGAGCTGGAATGGTTGCAGCTGGAATCGTTGTGGGTGTCAGCTTTGCGGATATCAGCATTGCGCAACTGCCGCCGCTTGGCCTCAACGGCCTCGCCCAGTTTATCGAGCAACTGCGCGTCCCGCCCGGTCAGCACCTCAACTAGATAAGAAAGCGGCAACGACGATGCCGGACTCGCCTCCAGCAATTGCCGGACAGCCTCACTGGCGATTTCCCGGTGCAGTTCCTCGCGGGTAAATCGGGGCGCGTACCGGAAGGCCCGGCCCTCTACTTCGCGCGACAGCAAATTCTTCTTGAAGAGACGGTCGAGCGTGGTCATCACCGTCGTATAGGCCAGGTCGCGGCAGGCGCCCTCGCGCTTCAACAGGTCGCGCACCGTGGCGTGGCCGCGCTCCCACAGAGCCTCGAGCAGCCGCTGCTCCAGCGGTCCCAGCCGCGACGACGATGCCCGGAAATGGAACAAGCGTTTCATGCGCAGAGAACCACCGGAATCGAATGGTGGCCCCGGAGGGGCTCGAACCCCCAACCCTCAGTTCCGAAGACTGATGCTCTATCCAATTGAGCTACAGGGCCACGTTTAGAATCAGCAAACTATTCCGTTGCTTTGGCTCCGTTGCAACGTTCGTTGCACTTTTCTGACCTCATCATTGAGCGAAAATTCGAAACGAATCGTAGGAAAATGATCTGGAGGACTCCAAATGATCCATGTCTGATTCGGCGAAGCCGATTGAGCGTTTCTGATCTTACAGGCTGGCCGAAAGAGGGTCAAACAAGATGGGTCGTCGAAAACCGATCGGCAAAGAATTCATGAAGCTGCCTGGCCGGACCGGCCACCGACGGGCTTGTTCCTCCTGGAGGCGAGCGCCACCGCGATCCCGACGATCACAAGTACAATCCAGCCCCAGTGGACGAGGCCTTCATACAGCCCGGAGCCCAGGAAATCGTTTTCACTCTGCACCAGGATAAGGTGAGCACTCGGTGAATGCGCCACGATCTGGCGGCTGACCAGTGAGGGCACACCGCGCAGAGCCACGCCGACCGTGGCGTCGTCTCGGAGCAGGAATTCGTAGGTGAACAATTTCAACAGCACAGCCAAAACGGCGACCACACCGCCGAGCCATCCGAGCGCTCTCATGGCCCACCCAAGCCGAGCTTGGTGCGCAGTCCTGGAATCAGCGAATACAGTTGATCGCCCGGGCAGACCGTGTCCTTCTTGTAGTCAAGGTGCCCGCCAATCTTCTTCAGGGTCGAAAACGCCGACTTCAGTTCCGTGATCAGATCCCCCGCCGATTTCAACTGGTCGGAGGATGGCGTCGTACTGTTCCAGTTCAAGCGGGATGATTCGAAGTCTCCGGTAAGCAGAATCCCTATTTTCCCGGTATTAGCCAGTTCGACGTGAGAACCCTTGAACGCCAGATGGCGGCCTTCGAACAGAGATCCGTCCCGCTCGACAATGTAGTGGTAACCGACATCCTGCCACTGATGCTTGGTGACCATGTGTTTTTGTTCGATCTCAAGCGGGTTGCTTTCACCGCTGTTGCCGGAGTGGTGCAGAGCAACGATTTCGTAATCCCAGTCTTGTTCCATCGCGACAAAATTAGGCGTCAGTTTGCCCCACTTCGAGCGACGTGTGATCTTGAGTTTCGTAGCGATGTTGTCGGCGATCGCACGTTTGTCGGGAATGTGAAACACGAAAGACGAGTTCACCCGTATCCCGGACTGGCGGAACTTTGGTTCCAGGTAAGCAATGGGGGGCGTGTCGCTGCCGTCGATGGCGTCGATCAGGTCAAAAGTGTCATTGAGCCCAAACTGGGCGGAAGGACCGGAGATCACGGTTACGGTGCCGGTGCGGTCGGTGATGGCGGTGCTTTCGGTCCTGTCTGGGAACCGCAATCGGAGCGTCAGGTTGACGAACGGCGTGCCGGAATTGGAGTCCACAATCGTAAGTGAGAACTCAGGAGCGGGCTGCGTGGCCGGAGTCTTGGAGGGAATGTCCAACTGATCGCCCGGGAAAATCACGTTGGGGTTGGGATGGCGGCGGCGATATTCCTTGCTCTGAAAGTTGTAGATAACCGGCCAGTCGCTGAATCCGTACTTGCGGGCGATGGTCGTGAGATTCTCACCGGGCTTTACAGTGTGAGTAGTTGACATCCTGCGCCGCCTTCAATTGCGCCCGATTCTTGGTGTAGGTGCCGCCTGGGAGGTTTGCGACGTGCGGAAGTATACCGATTGAAGATCGGAAACAGCAAGTTCCGGCTGTCGAGATCGCTGATCGCGAACCCCAACCCGGACGAGCGGGAGTTCGCAAGGAGAGTCGACTCGTTCTGCGAAGTGTGAGAGGCGGGCGACCGGACGATCGTTCCCGCTTCTCTCGGAAAAACTATCCGGAGGGAAGGCCTTAGGAAAATCTGGGGTGGGAAACGGGAATCGAACCCGCAACCGTCGGAGCCACAGTCCGGTGCTCTACCAGTTGAGCTATTCCCACCACTGCCTCCGATTATAGCAACTGGGGTTCAGTGCTGTCAGAGATTGGTTCTGTAGTGGAATCGGTTCTGGAGGGATCTATTGCACCAGGAAATTGAAGGGGAGGGCGAGGGGAGGGCAATCGAGCCCAGATCAACGATAACGAAGCACGAATCAATAAGCAGTGACTCTCTACCCGCGTCCCACGCCCACATATTCAAATCCCAGAGCGCGCAGCCGTACCGAATCCAGCAGGTTTTTGGTGTCGACGATGACCGGTTTCTTGAGCAAGTGCTTGATGCGATCGAAATCGAGCGCGCGAAATTCCGGCCAGCCCGTGCCGACCACCAGCGCGTCAGAACCTTCCGCCGCGGCATAAGCCGAATCGCAATAGCGCACCGATCCGTTGAGCCGCGTCTTAGCTTCGGGAATAGCCACAGGATCGTAGGCCCGCACGTGCGCGCCTTTTGAAACCAGCGTCTCGGCCAGCCGCACCGACGACGACCCGGCCACGGAATTCGTGTTCGGCTTGAACGCCAACCCGAGAATGCCGACTTCCTTGTTCTCAACCGAATTCAGAGCCGCGGAAATCTTGTCGACCAGACGGTCAGCTAGAAGATGATTCACATCGCGCGCCGCGCTCAGAACTTTCAACGACACACCATGCGCCTGCGCCAAGCCGGCCAGCGCGTCCATATCCGATTCCGCGAATACTCCGCCCATGCCCGCTCCGGGCTGCAGGCAGCGAGGAGCGATTTTCTTGTCGAGGCCGAGCGCCAGCGCCAGGTTCACGGCGTCGGCGTTCACCCGCTCACAGAGCGCGGACACTTCGTTGATGAAGGAAATCTTGGTCGCCACGAAGGCAGTCGCCGCTTCGCGCACCAGTTCAGCCGTCGCCTGGTTGGTGACAATCACCGGAACGCCCCGCATTACGAGCGGATGAAAAATCTGCTTCAACATCTGCACGGCTTCGCCCGAGGTCGAGCCTAGAATCAGGCGGTCGGGCCAGTTGAAATCCTCGACCGCGCAGCCATCAGTGAAGAACATCGGCTGCGAAACGATCGTGGCTTGCAGGCCAGCGTCTTTAATGCTCTTCTCTAGGGCACTCGCCGTGCCCACTGGAGCGGGCGTCACAATCGTCAGAATCGGGGGCTTCGCAGCCAACCGCGCAATGCGCATGGCCACATCATTCAAACTCTCGGCTTTGTCTTCGGCCAGGAAAATAACCTGTGTCTTGCGGGCAAACGACTCAATGTCGGTGGAGTAGGTTAGTCGTCCTGCGCGCACGTTGCGCCGGATAATCTCTTTCAGGTTTTTCTCGAAGAAAGGGACGTTACCCTGGGCCATCTCGACCATGCGCGTTCGGTCGGGATGACAGCAGGAAACCGGAGTGCCAAAATCCGCCAGGCAGGCCGAAATTACCGTTCCCAGGTACCCCGAGCCGTACACCCCGATCTGCATTCGTCTCTCCCCGTCCGTGACCGGAAACCCGCGCCAGAAGTGGCCTCTGAGCGCAACCGCCGGATACTTTCCTACTCTTTATCTACAGACACGGGCTTGGCTTTTCAACGCACGGAGGGTGATGTACCTGGGGCCGTCCGGTTGCAGCGAGGGTAACTAGAGGAAGTGGTAACAAACGACGATTACGGCAGGCCAATGCCAAAACGCGCGTTTAGCGCGACACCAGCGTGCGCCCCAACCATACCGGCGCCAGGTCAACCCAGCAGTTGGGAGCATCGTTGCGGACATCTTCCCGCACAAAGATCAGCCTTTCCAGCAGGATGCGGCGGCTTCCAGAAAACTGGGCCCAGCGCTCGCGGGCCATCTGAAAGGCCGTCTGGGCGGGCTGTTCGGAGGTCATCTTCACGATGGTGACGTGTGGAATGTACTGCCACTCTTCCTGAAACGCCAGCGCTTCGGTATTCAACTTGCTGTGCAGCTCGCTCATCCGAGCAGCCCCGCCCTCCACCCGGATGTACACCGTCGGCGTCACGGGAACAAAAGTCTCCACGTTCCCCAGGGTCACCTCAAAAGGCTCTTCGTGGCCGCAGATTCGCTCCAGAGTCTGCAGCGCCGCACTCTCTGTACCTTCGATCAGACGCGGCGGCAGAATGGTCAGATGCGCCGCCAGATGAGGAAGGTCAGGATGCAGCTCGCGCCGCAGGTTCTCGACGAACCCTCCCGCGGGATTTTTCAGGTACGCCACCAGCGCGTAACGCGGCTTCTGCATACTGATCAAAAATTATACGCCGTCGAAGAATGCAGGCATCCGCCCGAAGGCGGGAAAAACATCCCTCTTCCACTTTCGGCGCAAGAAATGGAACGTCGTTTCCCTATCTCACCGCGCCCCTCCGCAGCAAGCGATTCATGGGTTCGGAGTACAGTCTGGCTACAACAGCGCCCAGCAGACCGGAAACCAGAATGGTCGCGACGAACAACAGCGGCACCAGATGCATCGGCTTGCCGGCCGCGACAAACATCCCAAAGAATCCGAAAACTACAAACATATGTGTCAGATACACCTCATAGCTGTACTGGCCAATTCCCAGCAACGGTGCAAGCCATCGCGGACTCCGCCATCGGGCCTGGGTAGTCGCGCCGATGAACATGCACGTGCCCACTCCAAGAACGGTCATGTTCAAACCCGTCCGGCCTAACCAGCCCACATAAGCCTGCCACGAAAAGATCAGGCTGCAGATCACAATCGCCGCTCCAGAGCCACCCACTATCCACATCGCCCTGCGCGAAAGGCGAACCTGCGAAACCGCCAGCGCAGTCAGACACCCTAGTGCGATGCCTTCCATTCCTCCCAGATAGGAATACTCTTGCCATATTTCATTCCCCTGCGCGAATAACGTGCGCCCGAAGGGGCCGAGGGCAACCAGGCCGAACAAAATGGCGAAGAACAGTATGCTCCGGCCAAGAACACGGCACACGATAGGAAAGAAAAGATAGAAAACCTCTTCCACCGAAAGCGACCACAGAATGTCCCAGTTTCCCGGTAGATATCCGCGGTGTGCTTCCAGAACATTCACGTGAAAGGTGAGCGCCGCCAGCAGCGCTCGCCCGAGCCCGCCCGTTTCCGGGGACACAACGAAATGATGGATGCCGGCAAAGTGCAGGGCACTGAGAATCACCAGCAGCAAAAGCAGCAGAGGCGCGATGCGGGCAAAGCGGAGCCGGTAAAAATCGCGCAGGCTTACTTGCCGCAGCGATCCCCAGCGCCGCAGCGTGATCGACGTAATCAAGAACCCGGACACGGCAAAGAACATCTGCACGCCGAGCTGGCCATTCCAGACCAGGAAGTGCACGAGTTGCGCGGGAAGAAATCGCGTATAGAGTACGTCAGCGCCCAGCAGACGAATGTTGATGTGGTTCATCAATACGAAAAAGATTGCCAACCCACGCAGCAAATCGATTGCGTCCAGCCGCTCCCCGCCATCGGATTGATTCATGGATTGATTCGTGGAGCCTGCAAGGGCCACGATTCATTTTGCATCAGGAACGTGCCAGGAAGACGAAAATCATCGGCAATCGTTTTCGGCCGCCCGGTTGACCACGCTGCTGCAGCGCGTCGCGCCGGCGACTCGGGATGAACGACGCCTCACAGCGGAACCGTCAAAGATCTCATTTATAATGAACCCAGTCGGGGCGTAGCGCAGCCTGGTAGCGCACCTGCCTTGGGCGCAGGGGGTCCGCGGTTCAAATCCGCGCGCCCCGACCAATCAACAACTTACGTATTTTGTGCCCCTCCAAGACCCACCTGCCTAGGAGGGCACATGATTGAGCAATTTGAGCAGTTCATCAAGAAACGTCAGTACATCAGCAAGGTCAGCCCCCGCACGTCGAATGGTACAGAGGGTCCTTCGCATGGCATTGTTGGTGAAAAATCGCCATCGCGCTCAAAACGCATTGCAACAGAGGGTCTAAACCGCTCCTCAGAGTTTCTTCCGGTAATGCACACAGCGGTCCACAACCTCGTAGCCCAAGGCCTCGTGCGCACGTTGGGATCGCTCATTATCGATGAGGGCATCGGAAGCCATCTCGCCGCAACTGTGAATGCGCGCCCAGTCCTCCGCCTTGGCCAGCAACCTCCTGCCTACACCGCACTGGCGGTGATCCTCGGTAACGTACCAGCCCTCGACGTATCCCACAGGTCGTGATGGATCGCAGCCGTCCGCATGAGAACGTAAGTCCACTTCCAGAAAACCCACCAATCTCCCATCGTTCGCCTCCGCCACGAAAATGATGAGTGGCGTCGTTAACACTAAAGCAGCTTTGCCTCCAAGTTTCAGTCGAAGCTCTTGAGCGTGCTTCTCCGCAGAAGACTCAGGCCATAGGGCTTCGCACAACCGCGCCAATTGGTTGAGATCGGACAGGAGAGCGGGTCTGATCTGAATACCGTCCACGGGCATCATCGTATCAATACACCATTGGCCCTTGTTCTGAATAGACCGGTGTCGAGGGTTGGCAGAAAACCCCATCTCGCTCATTGACTAGGGAGGAAGCCAACATTCAGGCTGTAAGCCTCTGAAAAATGGACTCAGAGCCGCCTGGCAGCGGCCAAGAGGCGTTCCAGCGAGTCATGCAGAGTGGCGTTCGAGTGACGCAGCAAACGCCACGTCACTCTGCCCAACCTCGTATGTCGCACGCTGCGCCGCTCAAATGCGGCCGAAAACCACCAGAATGACAATAATGAAAAGGATCAACCCCAAGCCGCCGGTGGGAGCGTAACCCCACTCGCGACTGTGTGACCATCGTGGCAGCGCTCCCAAAAGGGCCAGAATCAGAATCACGATCAAAATCGTTCCCAGCATGTCTTGCTCCTTGTCCTTGTGATCAGCGAAAAGGCGCGAACCCGCGGTCCGCGCCCTTTTCGTCAACGGTGGAGAGCGTTACAGCGCGACGGTGAGCGTGAGGTTAACGCCCGGATAGCTGGCGTTGCACAGGTAATACACGCCGTTAATTTCAACAACATAAACATCTTGGGTGTAGAGCCAGTTGCTCGGCCAGACAGAGGCGAATCCGAACCAATAGCCGCCATACTGGAAGCGGTGATTGCGGTAATCACCTTCGCTGACGCGGAAGCTGTGTTCGCGTCCGAAGTTGGCTTTGAATCGGTCGGCAGGAATGCGTCCGTTGGACGCATGTTCTTCCTTCGCTTCAGGCTTGGATTGTTGGGCATGCTCTTCCTGCGTATTCTTCTCTTCCGGCCTGGCGCCCTTCTCTTCCTGGCGCGCGTCTTTCTCTTCTGGCTTGGCGGATTTTTCCGGTTGTACCTTTTTCTCTTTTTCCTGAGCGGCTTTATCTTTGTTTTCATCCTGCTGTTCGTGCTGATCCTGCTGCGCGTATGCCGGAATACCGATTCCGAGGGACAAAGAGAGGACTGCTGTGCTGATAGCTCCAACGAGTTTCATAAAGTCTTGCCTCCTGTATCGAATTGCTGTTTATTCTTGGCTTACTGCAGGCTTCCTGTGGTTGTATTAGCCGGGCTGCCGATGGCGTCACCCGAGACGAGAAGCTCTACTCTGCGATTCTGCTGGCGCCCCGCAGAGTTGTCGTTGGAGGCCACCGGCAAGGTGTTGCCGAAACCTCGCGACGAAACCGAGTTCGTTGCCACTCCTTGCTGCACCAGGTAGTCGCGCACCGAACCCGCACGATTCTCAGATAGGGTTTGATTCATGGCATCGCCGCCGACGTTATCCGTATAACCGCCGACTTCAATGTTGAGCCCCGGATAGGCGAGCAGAATGCCGGCGACTTTCGCCAACTTCTCGCGCGCTCCTGGCTTCAACGAAAACTTTCCCGTGTCAAACAGAACATCTGACATGCTGACGATGAGGCCACGCGCGCTGTCGCGAGTCTGAAGAATCGAATTCAGTTGCTCGGACAACTTCGCCCGCATCGCAGCCTTGTCGGTCTCTGCCTGTTGCTGTCCCAGTTGCGCCTGTTGTGCCGCGAGGCGAGATCGTTCGGCATCCGCCTGCGCCGCCGAAACTGCGCTTGCGGAAGCGGCCTGGCTGTTCGCCATATCGGCCTGCGCCTTTGCGGTTGCAGCTTGGGCATTGGCTGCATCGGACTGTGCCTTGGCTGCGTCCGACTGTGCCTGAATCTTGGCGGCTTGCGCGTTCGCCTGTGCGTCGGCCGAATCCTGGCGTTCATTGGCCAACCGGACGTCGTCCATTTTCTTGACTGCGATCGCACGTGCATCTTCGGCGGTCTGCACCGCTTCGCGGGAAACGGCGATCAAGGGCTTTTTGTCGATGTGCCTGTTGGTTGCATAGCCGTCGGCATTGGTCATCAATTTGACGGCGTGCTGATAGCTGTCGGGAGCATACTGCTCCGCCCCTTCGGATTGAGCGATGCGCACCGCATTCCGCGCCTCGAAGAACTCGAGTGGCAACTTGGCATTCAAGATGACCGGATCAAACTTGTATCCGGTAGGGATGTAGCCGCCACGTTCCATCAGTTCGTACTTTGCATTTACCGCTTCGGTAGTGCCCTTGGTCTCTTCGCGAACCACATTTTCGAGAATCACCACGTTGCTGGGCTGCCGGACCGCATAGTAGGGTTCCGCAGTCACAATCAGAGCGAAGGCCTGAAGGTCGGTGGTCACATTCACCTTGCTGCGGTGGTTGCCGCCGAGCAGGACTTCACCCAGGTTCACCGCACGGCCTTCGGGGGAAATCGCCCACAGAACATACGTCAGATACTCATTGCCGAACGTCGTCGGCTTCTGCAGATCGCCGAATTCCGCTTCGATCGCAATGGATCCGCGCTTGCTATTTACTTCGGCTACACCGTTCGCGGAGGGCATCAAGTCGGTGCCGGCAAAATCCAGTTTTGAAGATCCGCTGCGATGTTGATAGTTGACCGCTTGCACGCTGCGGCTGACTACGGTGACGCGAAACGTGGGAGTCGAACTCATCGGCTCGACTTTTAGGGTTGCATGAGAATCAGTCTGAGCGACTGCAGGTAAGCTCAGCGCGATGGCGGCAACGAACAGCAATGTTTTCTTCAAGGGAATAACCTTCTGGCAGCGATCTGCCGAAATGCTTGGTAATTTAGATCGATTGTGAGTTTCGTGAATTGCTGTATTCCTGACTAGCTGCGCGGGACCCTCACCCTTTCCCGATGCGAATATTGGAAATGTTGTGAAACAGTCCAAAAACATTCAGGAGCCACAAGACCACGGCGATGACTACCACGCCGTTCAGGATGGACTTGATCGTTCCTTGCATGGGGATGAAGCGATTCACCAGCCACAGGAGTACGCCCACCACGATGAGAACTTCCAGGAGTTGAATCAACGGCATGATCTTTGACCTTCCTTTTCACGAGCCGGATTTTCGGGGGCAAACTCCTCCCATCCGCCCAGAGGGACTGCCCTGATTTCGATTTCAAGAAGACTTAGGGTCAAATCGTGTTTTGCCGCAAGGTTTGGCGGCATACGCACGGATACGGATGAAGAGTGCTGACTCGCTGGATGTGGCCGCTTCATACGTCCTGATCAGGACGAGACAACGGCAGCCTGTAGGTTAAGAGCTGCGATTCAGCTTCGCGGCTCCGTATACACACTCAGAAGATAATAAAAGAATGACAGATCTGAAGTTGCGCGTCTGAGCAAGATAGCTCACAAGTGAAAGTCACGAAGCGGGAAGGTCAGCGAGCAGTATCCTGATTTCGGTTGGAAACCAGAAGCGTCAGAAGGCATGGGGCGCATGCGCGTCTGGTAAGTCGAACTCCCGCCCACAGTCGAAGCATACCCGGTACGTGCGGTTCTTGATCGTGAAGATGCGGCTCAGGTGACGATGCCGGCAGCCAATCACAAACTGGATAATCCATCGCAGAGGATTCATCAGTCCCGCGCTTGCTGGCGGCGCTCGCAACTTCCGTTGGTGTCCAGCCAATCCAGCAGAGAACGTACACTGGCGCGGGCCAGGGCAATTGCACAATCCGCGGCTCCGTAATAAATGTTGAGCGTATCGCCATCGGCGTCCATTGTGTAGCCGCAGGGAAACACCACATCGTCAACATCGCCATGACGCTCGTACTCGGCCTCTGGTCCAAAAATCCAGGAATCGCCTCGCAGCAGGCACTTCTCCGGATTCTCAAGAGCGAAAAGGGCCAATCCCAGTCGATACAGACAGCCGGAAGGCGTGTGCCGCACCCCGTGGTAGAAGACGAGCCATCCTCGGGCGGTTTCAATGGGCGGCGGCGACAAGCCGATTTTGTTCGCGTCCCACCAGGCGCCGCGGCGCGCTTCCAGCATGAGTCTGTGCCTGCCCCAATAGCGCAGGTCGGGCGAGTACGAGATCCACATGTGAGATCCAAGGGTCGTCATCGGGCGATGAATCAGCGCCCAACATCCGTCGATTCTGCGCGGCAAGAGTGCGGAGTCTTTGTCGTCGGGCGGCATGATTACACCGAATCGTTCGAAACCGCGGAAGTCCTTGGTAAGAGCCAGCGACACCCCGGGACCGCCGCGCGAATAGGAAGTGTATGTGACAACGTATTGTTGTAGTTCGGGGACGAATGTGATGCGAGGATCTTCGATGCCCCAAATCTCCTCCGGATAGTTCTTGGGGTCGGGCATCAATGTGGGTTCAGGATCGATCTGCCATCCATCAACGCCGTTGCGCGAGCGCGCCGCACAAAGATGCGACAGCCCGCGGCGGTCTTCCACGCGGCAAAGCAGTAGCGTCGTACCGTCCGCCAGTAGCGTTGCGCCCGCATTGAAGACGCTGTTGATGGGATATGGCCAGTCTTTACTGGTCAGAATCGGGTTCGAGGGATGGCGAAGAAGGAGCGGCTCGAAGCGAGTGCTCAACAGGCTCGCTGCCTTTTCTGCGGGTACAGTCATGAAAGGATTTCCTTTTGTCCAGGCGCTTCCAGCGATCTCATTTCGAGCAGTGCCATCAGGAACGACAGTGTTGACTCCGCTCCCTGATTCTCATTGGCGCGGTCGGGATGTAGGCCGTCGCGGCAACCGCCCGTGACGGAATCATAAAGAGGCAGTTGCAGATCGTTGTCGCCGAGGAACCAGTTGAAAGCCGACCAGGCCTCGCTGCGCCAGCGGCTTTCACCCGTTACGCGATACGCTTGCAGGCAGGCAGACACCGCGCCAGCGGCTTCGAGCGGCTGCTGATCGAAACGCGACTTCTCGCCATTCTGGTGATAGAAGCCCTGTGAACCGATGGGCACGAAATGGCGACCGATGTCGCAATGTTGCATTTGCGACAGCCAATCCAGCGATTCCAGACCGGCAGCGATCATGCGATCATCCGAGCAAGCTGCGCCTGCTAACAGCAAAGACTGAGGCAATCTCGCATTGCCGTAAGCTACAACATTCTCGAACCATTTCCACTCCGGCCGCCGGATCGATTCATACATTTCGAGCAGCCGGCGGCTGAGGGCCGATCGTACTTTCTGCGCGTCGCGATCTCCGGGATACTCCGTGAGATATTCCTGAATTCCGAGCAGGGTGTAGGCCCAGGCGCGGGGACTGTGGAATTCCAGAACCGCAGGGAGCGAAAACTCGAACAAACGACCGGCAGCGCCCCTGCATCCCTGATCTTGAGATCGGCCCAGAACCGTGCCGAGGGCCCACAACGCCCGACCATGGCAGTCTTCGGACCCTACCGGTTCGTTCCACCGGCGATCGTAGCGGAGAAAGTTTTTGAATCTGCCTTTCGCCGGATTAAAGGCATGCTCGAGAAATGACAGGTACAGACCGGGTGAATTCGCGGACGATAATTCTGCCTGTCCACGCCGATCGTGATCTGAGTGTTCCTGATCCGACTGCTGCAGCATCACGGCAAGGATGAGGGCGCGGGCATTGTCGTCGGTAGTGTATCCCTCGCCGCGGTTCGGGATCGTGAAGATCGCGTGCTGCAGCATTCCAGTGTCGTCTGTCATCTGGCCCAAATGATTCAGGTTTAACTCCGGTAATTGATCCAGCGATTTCCGCGTCATCCGGGCGGAGAACTGCACTTTTGGAGTCTCCATGCGGTCGCTGCGCACTCGCGCGAAGCTTTCCATGTAACCTTGCGCGACTCTCTTCCAGACCATCTCCCGCGCGAACAGATAGGCGCGCTTCCGCATCGCGTGGCGAATCGCGGGTGTGTCCAGCAGTTCAATTGTCTTCTGCGCGATCGCGTCGGGATTCTGGAATGGGACCAGCGCGCCGCGACGGTCGTCCAATAATTCAATCGCGTGCCAATAGGGAGTCGAAATGATCGCCTTGCCCGCGCCCAGTGCATAAGCGAGCGTGCCTGAAACCACCTGCGCTTCATGCCGGTAAGGCGTGATGTAAATGTCCGCGGCGCCGATGAATTCAATCATTTCCTCAGGGCTGACGAAGCGGTTATGGAAAATTACCTGTGATTCCACGCCCATCTCTTTCGCCAAAGCCTGCAAGCTGGCCCGATACTTGTCCCCCTCACGGCGCAGAATATGAGGATGAGTGGCGCCCGCGACAATGTAGGCAACATTGTTGTGTCTGGACAGAATCTCCGGCAGAGCCCGAATTACGTTCTCGATTCCCTTATTCGGCGACAACAAGCCGAATGTGAGCAGAACGGCCTTGCCTTCCACGCCAAAGCGGTCCTTATAGAAATTCGGATCGAGGAATGGCAGATCGGGAACTCCATGCGGCACCATGTCGATCTTGCTGCCCGGCACCTTGAAGATTTCTTGCAGGAATTGAGAGGAAAGCTGGCTCATCACAATGAGCCGATCGGAGAGTTCCGCGATTTCTTCCATGACCAGCAACTGGTTTGGATCCGGCTCGCGCAGCACTGTGTGCAGCGTCGTCACTACGGGCATCTTCAGGCCACGCAGCAGATGCAAAATGTGGCTCCCTGCCGGGCCGCCGAAGATTCCATATTCGTGCTGCAGGCACACCATGTCGATGTTGTTGAAGTTCAGGAATTCAGCGGCTTCCTGATACGACTTCACGTCGTCCTGGGCTAGCGACCATCGCACGCGGGCGGGATAGTCGTAACCTTGCTCAGTGTCGTTGACCGGGAGCGCCATCAGCCGAGCCGCTCCGTATTCCGCGGAAATGGCGCTGCACAGGTCAGTGGTGAACGTCGCGATTCCACAATGTCGCGGAAGATAGTTCCCGATCACGGCGATGCGGCTGGGCAGGGATGGCTTCGATTGCGACCGTGACCGCGCTGGTGCGGGCCCTTGCTGAATCAGGGGGCGCGGCCCAACTACTTCAAAAAGTGCATTGGTTAGCACGGCGTTTGGTAGTGACATAACTTGCTTTTCCGGCCAAGAACCGAGCCGAATCCACGGTTCCGGCGGTCCCGGATATTAGGCGGTTTCTACGGCCAGTAGTTCGGGAATGCACCGGGAGGTTTGCAGCGATTTGGCAGCATCTTCCGCCGTTAATTTCCCCATTCTCAGCGCAAGGCTTAGGTTGGTCGTCATCTGTATTGGAGACCGACCGATGTGCTGCACGTACGCAGGGGCACGACTACCGCCATGATTCACCCTTACGACGAATTTGATGTTTGCCATGTATTCAAGAATACCGACAGGATGCTGGATCGAACTGATCACTATTGACCATCTTGTTCGCAGGCAACGGTGCAATGTGTAGCCATGAAGACCAAACAAAAACTGGCCTTGTCGGTTCGTTGCCCCACCTGTGGAGCAAAACCGGGTGAAAAATGCGAACTTAGTACCGGCCTGCCGCGAACCGAGCCCCATCGGGATCGGCGACTAATAAGCTCTGAAAAGTGAAGGGATCGACTGGCTCAGCCTCTGGCCCATTCCGCAGTGCGCTGGGACGACTGCCGCGCCAGGACGCTGTCGAGATGGCAACTCTGTTGCATGTGGCGCGAATGGGCACAGACGGTTACGTACGGCACTCCGAGGAAACTTCTCGAAACGATTTGAGTTACTTCCAGTCCGTTGAACTGCTGTAGCTTAACCTTCCGCAGAATCCGCTGCAAAGCCTTCTGGATTTTCACAGCTCCAACCGAGCCCAGGAACATCACTTTGACTTCCGCTGCCATGAAAAAGAAATTCCATCCGGCAGCATGGATCTTGCGATCCAGAGTGAAGCCGTCCAAAACTTTGAGCAGGCTCCATTCGCCAGAACAGGGCTCACTCTCGAGTCCGAGAAGCTGCGTCATCCCGGGCCATTCCTTCATCAGGATCGTGCCGACTTGAACGATTGGTGGCATAGGCTCGAGGTTCACCCATTTTGGTTTCGGAATACTGTCCTAAATTGCTCACTCTGCCAATTATTAAAACGCCCTCTATTTATGCGGCTTCGAGGTTATACCCGACTATAATTGTCGGAGATGAAACTTGCGGTAGCCTCGAAGAGAAACGGCGGATTCGATCCCGACACCTTCCTCGCCACCATTGGCGATGGCAGGAAGATTCTGACTATTCCGAAGAAGCAAATCGTGTTCGCGCAAGGGGACGACGCGGACGCTGTCTTCTATGTTCAAAAGGGCAAGGTGCGGCTCTCCGTCGTTTCGAAGATCGGCAAAGAAGCGACGATCGCCATCGTGAGTGAGGGAAACTTTTTCGGCGAAGGTTCGTTGGCAGGTCAGCTACTTCGCATGGGCTCGGCGGCGGCCATGACCGATTGCGAGATTCTGCGGGTGGAAAAAAAGACGATGATGGAAGCACTTCATCGCGAACCTGCGCTTTCTGAAATGTTCGTGGCGTATCTGCTGGGCCGGAATATCCGTTACGAAGAGGATCTGGTCGACCAACTATTCAACTCCAGTGAGAAACGCCTGGCCCGCGTCCTTTTATTGCTCGCTCATTTCGGCAAGGAAGGCATTCCAGAGACTGTCGTCCCAAAGATCAGTCAGGAGACGCTGGCCGAGATGGTTGGAACCACTCGTTCGCGGGTGAGCTTCTTCATGAACCGCTTCAGGAAGCTGGGCTTCATTCACTACGCCGGTGGGACAGAAGGCGCTCTGCAAGTCCACAGCTCTCTGCTGAACGTTGTGCTGCACGACTAGGATTTCCCTCTCGCTGAACCACGAAACAAACTGCAAGAAAAAAAACGGGCACCCGCGATAGAGGGCGCCCGCAACTGTTAAGATCCGGTTCGTTTTCCGCCAACATTCAGTTCAAGCATGCTTCGGAGCCGCTGGTTGGCCCTTGCTTTGGATCTTCTGTTCCTGCTGAGTGTGTTTTTGCTGCAGCTTCTGGGTCTGCTGCTGGTGCTGTTGTTCCAGTTGCTGCTTGCCGGCTTCACTCGTCTTCTGGGTCACCTGCCGCTGGTGGTCCTGATCCTGCTTCTGCTGCAACTGCTGCCGTTGCTGGTCTTGTTTGGCAATCAGCTGCGTGTGCTGCTGTTGGAGTTTCTGGTCGCGCGCCACGTTCCCGGTGTTTGGCGCTGTGAAAGGTTGTCTGGCCGGCAAGTCCTTGGGATGCACGACAGGGGGATGCACGACTGGCCGAGTCTCCGCGCTCTCCGGACGCGCGCTTTCGGGGCGAGCGCTCTCCGTGCGGGTGTTTTCCGTGCGAGCGTTCTCTGGACGAGCTGCCGTCGCAGCCGCTCCACCATGAATCACCGATGCGCGCTGTTCCGGGTTGGCGCGAGCGGCCTGGACATGTTCATTCTGAGCAGCCACAGGCGGAACACGCCTCTCGTGAGAGAAACTTTCTTCCTGTGCCGTAGGACGCCGGTCAATGCCGCCACTGCCGCCGTTGTAGCTGACCCGGGTCTCGTTGTTGTGGATGACCGTCGTGTTGTACACATTGTGAATGTTGGTGATGTTCACGTTGTTGACCGAACGGTTGTAGAAGAAGTGTCCGTCCTGCCAGCGTCCGCCTTCATAACCATCGCCAAAATATCCGTAACCGTAACTGACTCCGCCGTAGAAGCCGACGTGCAATCCCCAGTAGCCTTCATTGAAGGCATAGCCGTTGCCGCCCCAGCCCCAATAGCCGGGAGTCCAGAGAAAATTGGGCTCGGGAGCCATCACCCATGCGCCCGGCACCCAGTAGTACCCTGCGTCAGCGTCGGCGTAGGCCCAATATCCGGGCGTCCAGAGATAACCGTCGCCCGGACAAAGCGGTTGCTCGTACGTGGGCAGTTCAGGCGGGGCCAGCGAAATCGAAATGCCGATTTGTGCGAAGGCTGTCGCCGAAATGGCCAGCACGACAACCGCAAACAGGAAAGAACGAATGGAAGAGAAGATGCGCATTATGTTTCCTTTTGCCCGATGATCCTCCGCGTGCCCGGTGATACTGTGCCGCTGCGGACTGCGCGGATGGAGGGGCGTGATTTCTGAGCGGCTTTTCATTTCGATCGGCCGAGACCCGGTCGCGCTCAAAAATGATTTCGAGCCCAACGCTCTCACGTCCGGGATATCGAAGTCTGAGCAAGAATGCTCAGTTCGAGCGTGTATCGAATCTCACCTCAGGACCATTCCTGACTTGGATTTGCATTCATGATTCGTGCGAGTGAGCACTATTGAGCATTTTTCCCGGATCAAGTGTAGAGAATGGAGAGAACGAACTTGAATCACACGAGCGGAGTCATCAATCTCTCCGCCTTGGTGGAGCGCATGATCCGGAGGAACTCCAATGAAGATATTTCTGGTCGCAGGCCTGCTCCTGGTTGTGCTCGGCATCGCATCTCTGGTCGTGCCGATTCCTCACAGCGAGACGCAAGGTATTAAGATCGGGGACGCGAGCATCGGCGTACAGACCAGTCACAGTGAGCGCGTGTCGCCCGTCATCAGTGTCGTGCTGATTGCTGGCGGGATCGCGCTGAGCATCGCCGGCTCGCGAGGCCGAACCGCGAAAAACTGACCGGGGCCTCGCACGGGGCGTTTAATGCACGTCCGCACGATTAAGTGCTTCCACGAAAACAGCGGTCGGAAGGCGGTCGTCGGTCACATCCACCCTATCCCAGGCGATGGGCAACAGATGACGCACACGCGCCGGTTCGCTGGCTTTGTCCTGGCGATGGCCGCACGACAGGCAGATGGCCCCGACATGCCGAATGTCGGTCTCTTTCGATATTTCATTTTCGCGAACCGCCGTCGATCCCGCGATGACCGGCCCACTGCACGCATCACATGGATAAGCCGAGAGGTGAAGATAGTGTTTTTTCATTGAGGGTCCTCGCGCTGAAAAAGAGTTATCTCTCAAACGCTAGGCTCTCTCAGTGCGGACTTCTGGTCAGTATTGCTCGCTTCGACACATCGGGGGCCTCTGAGCAATTGTGGTCAGACTTGCGCGAAGCCCGCGTATATACCTGACCACCATGGCTGCCAACAGTACTCTGCTGTGTATCCACCGCGACCCGGCTCAATTGAATCTATTACAGGAAAACGGATATGAGCTGATCACCGCGACGAACGGCTCAGACGGCTTGAAGCTTCTGAGGTCGCGGCCCGTGGATGCAATTGTGCTTGAATACCATCTCGGCTCACTGGATGGCGCACTCATCGCAGCTGAGATCAAGAAGGTGAAACCGCAGCTTCCAATCGTCATGCTGGTCGATCACCTGGAATTGCCTGATGGAGCGCTCCAGTCTGTCGATGCTCTCGTGACCAAGGCCGACGGCGCTCATTTTCTGTGGGCCACGATCCACTTTGTGCTGAATGTGAAGCCGGCCAAACGCAGGGCAAAGGATCCAGAAGGAGCGCCAACCCCAACACGCCTTCGCCGCCCCGGCGGGTCAAGAGGCTGGGTGGACCATGGCCGTGCCAACCCTTCCGAGATGGCAACCAGCAATCGGGACGCGCCTTTTTCGCCTCGCATTTGGAAAAGCATTCGGGACGGGAGTGTCGAATTCTAACCTCAGCCGGTCCGCTTGTTTTTTTGACCCAGGCGTTCAACAAACGAGCAAAATTGACCATTCTCCAGACTCGGCGATGTGAATACTTGGAGGGTGGAACCTCAGCCGCTCACGCAAAGACGGATATTGTCCGTGCGGTGCCCGGTGTGCAGGGCCATGCCGAAGGAGAAGTGCACACATATGACGGGACACCCGTCGAACAAGACTCATCTCGCCAGAGGTGTGGCAGCCGCTAAAGCTCCCGAGAGCTCTGGCAACGCGGCCCTGCGATTACTGTCGACGGTGAGCCGCGGCCTTCGCGTTCTGTTCCAACACAAGTAGGAGACACGGTGCCCAAGCAAAGTAATCCGCAAAACTCGATGTCGTTTCAAATCCACAAGAACGGCAGCGCCGTCGATGGCGTCAGCTATCCCAGCCTGGAGGAAGCCTCGGCTGCCTTGGAGAAAGCCGCACAAGGAGGCGAAGTAACCCAGGTGGACAGGCTCGACCAGGTCGTGCGTCGCTATACGTTGGACGAATGCAGGAACGCGCGCAACCTTTGGAACAAAGCGTGAAGCTCCAAGGATCGGCTCCGCTCCGCGAATGTCTCAGGCCGTTCCCCGGCGTCCGCTGATCAAATTGATGACAATCATCACCAACGCTACCACCAGCAGCAGGTGAATCAGGCCGCCAGCCACGTGCAG
>Ga0210383_10000156_pt1 | contig 70608 bp, 68 predicted proteins | sample IncBWC14OmetaG_FD_160072 | JGI IMG/M metagenome (GOLD analysis project Ga0210383, IMG submission 160072) | Forest soil microbial communities from Barre Woods Harvard Forest LTER site, Petersham, Massachusetts, United States - Inc-BW-C-14-O ...
ACAACCCGAAAGTGCAATTCCGGGCGTTTGATTCGATTGACAACGCGCCGGAAGAGCGCGAGCGCGGTATCACGATTGCCGTTTCGCACGTGGAGTACGAAACGCCGAATCGGCACTACGCGCACATGGATTGCCCCGGTCATGCGGACTACATCAAGAACATGATCACCGGCGCGGCGCAGATGGACGGCGCGATTCTGGTTGTTGCGGCGACCGATGGCCCGATGCCGCAAACGCGCGAGCACATTTTGCTGGCTCGGCAAGTCGGTGTGCCTGCCATTGTCGTGTTTTTGAACAAGTGCGACATGGTGGAAGACGCGGAACTTTTGGAACTGGTGGAACTGGAAGTTCGCGAACTTTTGAAGAGCTATCAATTTCCTGGTGACACGATTGCGGTCGTAAAGGGTTCGGCGCTGCAAGCGTTGAATGGCGACGCGAAGTGGGAAAAGTCGATTGACGAATTGATGGAAGCGGTGGACAAGAACGTGCCGCAGCCAGTACGCGAAATCGATAAGCCGTTCGCGATGCCGATTGAAGATATTTTCTCGATCTCCGGCCGCGGTACGGTGGTCACGGGCCGAGTCGAGCGCGGCAAAGTGAAAGTCGGCGAAGAAATCGAAATCGTAGGCTTCCGTCCGACGCAGAAGAAAGTTGTAACGGGCGTCGAAATGTTCCGCAAGCTGCTGGATGAAGGGCTGGCCGGCGACAACGTTGGCTTGCTCCTGCGCGGCACGGAAAAAGACGACGTCGAGCGCGGACAAGTAGTTTGCAAGCCGGGCTCGATCACGCCGCACACGAAGTTCAAAGCGGAAGCGTACGTATTGACGAAGGAAGAAGGCGGGCGGCATACACCGTTTTTCACGGGCTACCGGCCGCAATTCTACTTCCGCACGACGGACGTAACGGGCGACGTAAAGCTGCCGACAGGCGTTGAGATGGTGATGCCTGGCGACAACGTGAGCTGCGAAGTGACGCTGATCACGCCAGTAGCTCTCGAAAAGGGATTGCGGTTCGCGATTCGCGAAGGCGGCCACACGGTCGGCGCCGGCGCCGTAACGGAAATCATCGAGTAATCGGATTCAGAGAGGGTTGTGGATTAATTAAATGAGACAAGGCGACAAAATTCGAATTCGTTTGAAAGCGTACGACCACCGCATTTTGGACCAGTCCACGAAGGAAATTGTGGATACGGCAAAGCGCACGGGCGCGGATGTTGCAGGCCCGATTCCCCTGCCGACCACGATCAATCGCTGGACGGTGCTGCGGTCGCCGCACGTGGACAAGAAATCGCGTGAGCAGTTTGAAATGCGCACGCACAAGCGGCTGATTGACATTCTTGAGCCGACGCCGGATACGGTAGACGCGCTGATGAAGCTCGATCTTCCTCCGGGCGTTGACGTAGAAATCAAAGCATTTGGTCACGCAGCAGCAAAGTAAAGCATTTGTAGTGGCCGGGCTTTAGCCCGGCATTTTGAGCAAGACGCAGCCAATATCCGAAGTTAGAGACAAGCTGCGAAAGAGAGAGACGAAGCGATGGCGGTCAACGGGATTATCGGAATCAAGCTGGGGATGACGCAAATCTTCCAGACAGACGGAACGCTGGTCGGATGCACCGTGCTGCAAGCAGGTCCGTGCGTAGTCGTGCAGCGCCGCACCAAAGAAAACGATGGCTACGAAGCGGCGCAACTTGGCTTGGTGGAATTCGTCAAGCCGCAGCGCGTCAACAAAGCCATGACTGGGCATTTCAAGAAAGCCGGCGTGGCGCCTATGAAAGTGCTCCAGGAAGTTCGCCTCGAAGAGTCGAAAGACGAGACGAAAGTCGGCGATCGCGTACTGGTCCAGAATTTCACGGCAGGCGAGTTGGTAGACGTCAGCGGCGTCAGCAAGGGCAAGGGTTTTGCCGGCGGCGTGAAGCGCTGGCACTACGCGGGCGGCGATGCCACGCACGGTTCGATGTTTCACCGCGCGCCGGGCGGCATCGGTGGCAGTTCATTTCCGTCGCGTGTTTGGAAGAACCAACATTTCCCCGGTCACATGGGCAATGCGCAGGTAACGGCGAGGAATTTGAAAGTCGTGAAAGTGGATACGGACGAAAACCTGCTGCTGGTGCGGGGATCCGTGCCGGGGCCAAGCGGAACGTACATTTTTATCCGTAAGGTGCGCAAGAAGAAGTAAGCGCAGCAAGACTTTATTGAGTTTTAAGAAGGAAACGAAATTATGCCGGTCGTGGACGTAGTCAATTTGAGTGGCAAGAAAGTGGGCGAAGTGGAGCTCGCCGACGCGATTTTTGGCGCGAAGGTGAATCCGCACTTGCTGCACGAAGCGACGCGCTGGTATCAGCGCGAGATTCGCTCGGGCACCCACAAGACGAAAGACAAGAGCGAAGTTAGCGGCGCAGGCCGCAAGCTGTGGCGGCAAAAAGGCACCGGCCGCGCGCGTGTCGGCTCGATTCGTTCGCCTTTGTGGCGCCATGGCGGAACGGTTCACGGACCGAAGCCGCGCGATTACAGCTATGCGTTGCCAAAGAAGATGTTGCTCGGCGCGTTGCGCTCGGCATTGTCGGCAAAGCTCGCTGAGCAAAAATTGACCGTTGTGGATGCTCTGCAGCTCGAAACACACAAGAGCAAGGGTCTGCGCGAATCGCTGGACAAGCTGAACGGGCACAAATCCGCTTTGCTCGTCTCGCACGGCGAAAACCGCAATCTGGAGCTCGCTAGCCGCAATCTTGAAGGCGTAAAACTCGCCGCGCCGCACGTCCTGCATGTTTACGACGTGCTGAAACACGACTTGGTAGTGCTTTCGAAAGATGCGGTAACGCGGCTCAGCTACACTCTCGATCCGGAGAAGCGTCCAGTTGTCGTCCCGGATGTGGAAACGATTGCACCGGCAGCGGCTCCGGCGAAGAAAGCAGCAGCGCCAAAAACCAAAGCAGCAGCGAAAAAGGCCAAGCCCGCGGCGAAGAAAGCCGCAAAGCCGGCCAAGAAAAAGGGGAAGGAATAAATTATGTCTGCCCCGCACTATCAGATTATTCGCAGGCCCATCATCACGGAAAAAGGCTTGGGCGTTAAGGAAACGCAGCACACGGTGGTGTTTGAAGTCTCCGCAAACGCTACCAAGACGCAGATCAAGGAAGCGGTTCAGCAGATTTTCAAGGTGAAAGTGGACGCGGTGCGCACGGCGAATTATGTCGGCAAAATGCGCCGCCGCGGACAGAACGAAGGCTACCGGCGCGATTGGAAGAAAGCGTACGTGAAGCTCGCAAAAGACGAAAAGATGATCGAGTATGCGGAGAACCTGTAGAACGAGCAGCTAGGGCCACGGCGAGCGAAACGAGATTAAGTAAGAGGTAAGAGGCAGCGATGGGACTGAAGAGCTTTAATCCATATACGGCTTCGCGGCGGTTTATCACCGTCGTGGACAAGAGCCACATCACGAAGCAAGAGCCGGAAAAGTCTTTGCTCGAGCCGAAGAAGCGCTCCGGCGGACGAAACAACCACGGTGAAATCGTGGTCTGGCATCGCGGCGGCGGCCACAAAAAGCAGTACCGCAAAGTGGATTTTCGCCGCGACAAACTCGGCATTCCGGCGAAAGTGGCGGCCATCGAGTACGACCCGAACCGCAGCGCGAATCTTGCGCTCTTGCATTACGCCGACGGTGATAAGCGCTACATCCTGCACCCGGTAGGGCTCGAAGTGGGCGCAACGGTTTCGACCGGCGAAGGCGCGGACATCCTTCCGGGCAATGCGCTGCAGATCAAGCACATTCCTCCCGGCACGATGGTCCACAACCTGGAGCTGAATCCAGGCCGCGGCGGACAAGTGGTTCGCTCGGCAGGCGGCTCGGCGCAGCTTTTGAGCAAGGAAGGCGATATTGCTCTTGTGAAGCTGCCTTCCGGCGAAGTTCGCAAGTTTTCGCTGGATTGCATGGCGACGGTCGGCCAAGTCGGCAACCTCGACCATGAAAACGAAACCTTCGGCAAAGCGGGCCGCACTCGCTGGCGCGGTATCAAGCCAACGGTTCGCGGTGTTGCCATGAACCCTGTGGATCACCCGCACGGCGGCGGTGAAGGCAAAGTGAAGGGCAATCACCCGCAAACGCCGTGGGCTTTCCCGACGTTGGGCAAGAAGACGCGCAACAACAAGCGTACGGACCGCAACATCGTCGAGAGAAGGAAGTAAAGAATTTCGACGAACAAGCGTGACGCAGCAAACGCTGGAAGCTGGGCGGTGATGGCAGAGCGGCCCAGCGAGAGCAAACGCGATGAGAGCAACACGAACGGCACGAACAGCAGGACGGCGAGGAACGTTGCGGCGAGCGGCAGCAAAGCGCGCGGCGCGGCCGGCAAAAAGAGTCGTAAAGCGCGCAGCGGCGAAGAGCACGAAGCCGGTGCGGCCAACAGGGAAAGTAGTGGTACCGCCGCCGGAGCCGGTTCTGTACAAGCTGTGCAAGCCGGGCTGGGCAGTGATTGTGGAAAGGATTCCGAACGCGCAAGGCACGCGGTTTGTGTGCCCGTTTTGCCCGAAGTCGCACCGCGTTCCGGGGCCCGTAAGAGGATTCAAGAAGATGCGGCGCGCGCCGTGGGGCCGCTTGCGCCGAGTGGAGGAATAGGGAATCGATGGCACGCTCACTGAAAAAAGGGCCGTTTGTGGATGGCCACCTGCGTGAAAAGGTCGAAGGACTGAACACGCGGAACGAAAAGAAAGTTGTAAAGACCTGGTCGCGGCGCTCGACGATTGTGCCGGAAATGATCGGCCACACCATCGCCGTGCACAACGGGAAGAAATTCATCCCCGTCTATGTCACCGAGCAGATGATCGGGCACAAGCTGGGCGAATTTTCGCCGACGCGTACCTTCAAAGGTCACGCCGTAAAAGCGGCGCTCGAGCGGGCTGCAGGCGCGGCTCCGGCAGGCGGCGCAGCACCGGGTGGAGCACCAGCGGGAGGCGGCGCAGCTCCAGCGCCGAAGGCATAATTTATGGCTGACGTACAAACACAAACCGCCGGTTCGATTGAAGCGCACGCGCTTGCAAGGCACGTGCGGATGTCGCCGCAAAAAGCGCGTCTCGTGATGGATCTGATTCGCGGGGCGAAAGCGCAGGACGCGTTGCAGACGCTTCGTTACACGCCGAAGCGCGCTGGAAAGCATATCGAGAAAGTGTTGCGCAGCGCGATTGCCAATGCCGAGCGTAAAGCCGAGGATTCCGGCTCGCCGCTCGATGTGGATCAACTGTATGTTTCCACGTGCTACGTGAACGAAGGCGCGCGCTGGAAGCGGATTCGTCCGGCGCCGATGGGTCGCGCGTTCCGTTATCAGAAGCGCACCGCGCATCTCTGGGTTGGCGTTGCTGAGCACCACGTCGCCGCCGCCGAACGCGTGGCGTCCAACTTGGCCGAAGCGGAATCGCAGAAGGGCGCTCGCGGAACGATTCGCCGCGTACGCAAAGCCTTGACTGGAAAGCGCACGCCGTCGAAAAAGGGGAAGAAGTAATGGGACAGAAGACACACCCTTACGGGTTTCGCCTGGGCTACAACAAGCCGTGGAAGTCGCGCTGGTACGCCGATCGCGACTACGCCGATCTTCTTCACGAAGATGTGAAGCTGCGCCGGGAGCTGAAAGACAAGCTCAAAAGCGCGGGCATCAGCTCGATCGATATCGAACGCGCTGCCAACAAGCTGGTTGTGCGCATTTACACGGCGCGGCCGGGCATCATCATCGGCCGCAAAGGCGCGGAAATCGATAAGCTCAAGCAGGATGTCCAGAAGCGCACCAAGCGCGAAGTGCACATCGATATTCAGGAAGTGCACCGTCCAGAGCTGGACGCGCAGCTTGTTGCGGAATCGATTGCGCTGCAGCTGGAAAAGCGCGTGGCCTTCCGCCGCGCCATGCGCAAAGCCGTGGACTCGGCTCTCCGGTTCGGCTGCAAGGGCATCAAGGTTCGCGTTGCAGGGCGTTTGAATGGAGCGGAAATCGCCCGCAAAGAATGGTACCTGCAAGGCCGTCTGCCTCTGCAAACCTTGCGTGCGGACATCGACTACGGCACTGCCGAAGCGCAAACCACCTACGGCGTGATTGGTGTGAAGTGCTGGGTCTATCAAGGCGAAAACGTGCCGAAACGCGCTTCGAAAATTCAGAAAGAACGCGACGCCGTCGCAGCAGCGTAAAAATTTAACCCAGCCGCCGAGCGGCCAACGAGATTAGGGAAGCGAGAACACAGCGATGTTGATGCCGAAGAAAGTGAAGTACAGAAAGCAGATGCGCGGCCGGCGCACCGGAAAAGCCTGGCGCGGTGGCGATCTCGCTTTCGGCGATTACGGATTGAAAGCGATGGAAGCGGCGTGGATTACCGACCGCCAGATCGAAGCGTCGCGTGTCGCCATCACGCGCTTTATCAAGCGCGGCGGCAAACTCTGGATTCGCATTTTTCCGGATAAGCCTTTCACCAAGAAGCCGGCGGAAACCCGCATGGGCAAGGGCAAAGGCGCTCCGGAAAAGTGGGTGGCAGTCGTGAAGCCGGGACGCATCATGTTCGAAATGTCCGGCGTGGATGAAGCCACAGCCAAGCAAGCCATGGGACTGGCGGCGCACAAACTGCCGATTCCCACGAAGTTCATAACTCGCGCGGGGAGCTTGTAATTATGCCGAGACGCATTGAAAAAATTCGCGAAGCGGGCGTCAACGAGCTCGAAGCACAGCAAAAAGAGCTCACCGAGCAGATTTTCCGGCTGAAGTTCCAGCTCTCCACCGGCCAAGCGGAAGCGCTGAAGCGTCTCCGTGAATCGAAAAAAGATTTGGCGCGCGTGAAGACACTTCTCCGCGCACAAGAAATATCAGCTTCGAAGTCGCAAGCAGCAGGGAAGGCGTAATGACAACCGAAACACCAGCGGCAGCAGTACCAAAGACTGAGACGCGCGGCGAGCGCACCATCCTCACCGGCAAAGTCACCAGCGCGAAGATGGAAAAGACCATCGTTGTGGAAGTCACGCGCCTGGTGCAGCACCCCAAGTATCATCGCGTGGTGCGCATCTCGAAGAAATTTTACGCCCACGATGAACAGCGTGCGGCAAAACAGGGCGACACGGTGAGGATTGTGGCTTCGAGGCCGCTCTCCCGCCTGAAGCGCTGGCGGCTGAAGGAAGTGCTGACGCGTAACGCGTCAGCCCAGTAAGCGGGACAGGGGAGCACACCGATGATTCAGATGCGAACCTGGCTAACGGTAGCCGACAATTCCGGCGCGCGGAAGCTGATGTGCATTATGCCTGTGGGCGGCGACGCTGGACTGCAAGCCGGTCTTGGCGACGTAATCACCGCGTCGGTTAAAGAAGCGACACCGGAAAGCCAGGTAAAGAAGGGCACGGTTGTGAAGGCCGTGATTGTGCGAATGAGGAAAGAGCGGCGTCGCAAGGATGGCACCTACATCCGGTTTGACGACAATGCCGCGGTTTTGATCAACGATGCGGGCGAACCCGTGGGAACGCGCGTGTTTGGCCCGGTAGCAAGAGAGCTGCGCGACAAGAAATTCTCCAAGATCGTCTCGCTGGCTCCGGAGGTTTGGTAAGCAATGACACTCAGGCATGAAAGAATCGAGCGGCACACCATCGGTATCCGCAAAGGCGACCAGGTGAAAATTATCGCCGGGCGCGATGCGGGCAAGACGGGGCGGGTGCTCTCGATCAACGCGAAGAAGAATACTTTGGTGGTCGAGCATGCTTCGATCATCAAGCGCCACACGCGGCCGAACCCCGGGAAGAACATCAAGGGCGGCATCGTCGAAAAAGAAGGCCCGGTCAACGTTTCGAATGTGATGATTGTTTGCCCCAGCTGCGGCAAGCATGCGCGGATAGGACACACTACTCTCCCGGACGGGAAGAAAGTACGCTCCTGCCGCCGTTGTGACACCACGCTCGATAAGTAAGCTTTTTAGTAAAGGACAAGGCAGAAGAGAGAAATGAAGACGCGACTACACGAAAAATACAGCAGCGAAACGGTGCCCGCGCTGATGAAGCGCTTTGGCTGGGAAAACAAGATGGCCGTTCCGAAACTGCAGAAGATCACTGTGAATATCGGCCTCGGCGAAGCCAGCCAGAACGCCAAGCTGCTGGATACCGCTGCGGTCGAGCTCGGCCAAATTACTGGACAAAAAGCGATCATCACACGGGCGAAAAAATCGATCGCCAACTTCAAAATCCGCAAAGGCATGCCGATCGGCTGCGCCGTCACTCTGCGCGGCGAAAAGATGTATGAATTTCTCGACCGGCTCTGCAACGTGGTTCTGCCGCGTGTCCGCGATTTCCGCGGATTGCCGTCGCATGCTTTCGATGGCCGCGGCAACTACACACTGGGCCTGAAGGATCAGCTCGTGTTTCCCGAAATCGATTACACGCGCGTGGACAAAATCAAAGGCATGAACGTCACGCTGACAACCACCGCAAAGAACGACGAGGAAGGCCGCGAACTTCTCAAAGGTCTCGGAGTTCCCCTGCGCGTTCCTGGAGGAGCGCAATAAATGGCACGCCTGGCAAAAATCGCAAAAACGCATAAGAAACCGAAATTCAAAGTACGCGTTCGCAACCGCTGCCGCGTTTGTGGCCGCGCTCGCGCGTACATCCGGAAGTTCCAGATGTGCAGAATTTGTTTCCGCGGTATGGCGCTCAAGGGAGAAATTCCCGGCGTCACGAAAGCTAGTTGGTAGGAGAAAAGATGCAAACGGATCCCATCGCCGATTTTCTGACGCGCATTCGCAACGCCGCGGCTGCCAAGCACCAGCGCGTGGACGTGCCCGCGTCGAAGCTCAAAGCGGAAATCGCCCGCATTCTGAAGGAAGAAGGTTACATCTCCACCTTCAAAATGGTGGACGAAAACAAAACGCGCAAAATGCTCCGCGTTTTCCTGAAGTACACGCCGGACCGCCGCAGCGTCATTTCCGGCGTCAAGCGCATTTCGCGCCCCGGCTCGCGCCGTTATCTCGGCGCAACCGATATCCGCCCCGTCGTTGGCGGCCTGGGCATCAACATTTTGACGACGCCAAAGGGTTTGATGAGCGGACGCAGCGCCCGCAAAGCCAAAGTCGGCGGCGAGATTCTCTGCGAAGTTTGGTAATCGATTTGTAGGGGCGGGGCTTGCCCCGCCCGTGTGAAACGCTGGGCAGTATTTGAAGTTTGAAGGAAAAGGACGAGGACGAACAGATGTCACGTATCGGACGCAAACCAATTCCAGTTCCCGCAGGCGTGAAGATCGCTTTGCAGAGCGGACAAGTCGACGTGCAAGGCCCTAAAGGCAAGCTCACCGTTCCGCTGCCGCACGGCATCACGTTTGAACAAAAAGACGGCGTGCTCACGGCTCTTCGCGACACGGAAGATCACCGCGCGCTTCACGGCCTCGCCCGCGCGCTCGTCGCCAACGCCGTTCACGGCGTAACGCAGGGTTTCAAGAAAGACCTGGACATCGTTGGCGTCGGCTATCGCGCCGAGCTCAAAGGCAAAATCGTCGCCTTCGCTCTTGGCAAGTCGCATCCCATCGAGTTTCCGGTTCCCGAAGGAATCCAGATCACCGTGGACAAGCAGACGCATATCGTCGTCAGCGGCGCTGATAAAGGCAAAGTGGGCCAAGTTGCCGCGGACATGCGTGCGCTCCGCCCGCCCGACCCTTACAAGCAAAAAGGCGTACGCATCACGGGCGAACGCTTGAAGAAAAAGGCCGGCAAAGCTGGGGCAAAGGCAGGCGGCACCGCCTAAACGAATTTGTAGGGGCGGGGCTTGCCCCGCCCGTCGAGAGAACTTGGCAAGATTTGGGTTTCAGGAGAAGAAACAGTGGCATCGGCAAGAGTTCGCAAGCTATCGAAAAATCTTCACCGTCTGCGCATTCACGAGCGCGTACGACAGCGCGTCGAAGGCACCACCGAGCGCCCGCGTCTTTGCGTGTACCGTTCGCTGGGTCACATTTACGCGCAGGTGATCGACGACCGCACCGGCAAGACGCTCGTCTCGGCCAGTTCCGTCGACGGCGAAACGAAAAAGAATCTCAAGGGTGGCGGCAATATCGCGGCAGCCAAAGTGATCGGCAAGACCATCGCCGATCGCGCCAAGGCTGCCGGAGTGGCAAAAGTAGTGTTCGACCGCGGCGGGTACAAGTATCACGGCCGCGTCAAGGCGCTCGCCGACGCGGCGCGGGAAGCGGGGTTACAGTTCTAAGCCTATGTCGAAGCAAATTTTGCGAGACAGTTTAGCGGTACGCAGGCTGCTGGAGGTGAATCCGTCCGATTTGAAAGACGACGTCATCGCCATCAACCGCGTCACCAAAGTCGTAAAGGGTGGCAAGAATCTCAGCTTTTCGGCGCTTGTCGTTGTCGGCGATAGCCACGGCCACGCCGGTTTCGGCATGGGGAAAGCGCGTGAAGTTCCCATGGCCATCAAGAAAGCCATCGAGCAGGCGAAAAAGAATTTGATCAAGCTGAACCTCAAGGGCACCACGATTCCGCACCAGGTGCTCGGACGCTACGGCTCGGCGCAAGTTTTGCTGAAGCCCGCTCCGGACGGCACCGGCGTGATCGCCGGCGGCCCGGTGCGCAAAGTGATGCAAGTGGCGGGAATCAGCAACGTGCTCACCAAGTCTCTGGGCACGTCGAACCCGCACAACGTGGTCAAGGCGACGTTTGCCGCGCTGCTCGGCCTCAAAGATGCAGCGCAAGTCGCCGAGACGCGTTCCAAGACCATCGACGAAATCAGCGGCCGGTATCAAAAAGCGGTCGCAGGTGAGAACAGCTAATGGCTGCTAAGAAAAAATCGAGCGAAGAAAGAATTGGCAAAGGCAAAGGCGGCAAGGTCAAGGTGAAGTGGGTGGTCAGCTTCATCAGCTGTACCGATGACATGCGCCAGTGCATTCGCGGCCTCGGGCTGCGGAGAATGCATCAAGTTGTCGAGCGCGAGGACACGCCCGCGGTTCGCGGCATGATCCACAAAGTGCGTCACCTAGTGGAAGTGGTGGAGTAAAGCGATGGCGAAAAAAGTTTCCCGCGGCCGCACAGCCGCCAAGAAAACGGGACACGCGAAACCGGCGTTCAGCCTCTCGAATTTGAAGCCGCCCAAGGGTTCGCGGCACCGCAAGGTGCGCGTCGGCCGCGGTATGGGCTCAAAACTGGGCAAAACCTCCGGTTCCGGCGACAAGGGACAGAAATCCCGCCGCGGCTATTCGCGCAGGCGTGGATTTGAAGGCGGCCAGATGCCGCTGCATCGCCGCATGCCGAAGCGTGGTTTTCACAACCTGTTCGGTGTTACGTATTCAGTCGTGAATCTGGAAGAACTGAACGTTTTTCCAGAAAATGAAACCGTCACACCGGAGTTGCTTCGCGCGCACGGTTTTGTGCGCCGCGCCACGGACCCCATCAAGGTCTTGGGAGACGGCGAACTGAAGACCAAGCTGGCCATTCACGCGCACGCTTTCAGCGCTTCGGCCAAGGAAAAAATCACTAAAGCTGGCGGCACATTCGAAGTTGTAGCGTAGGTTTGTAGCGCAGGGTAACGTTGTAAGGTAACGGGGAATCGCAGGGTAAACGTATGAAACGATTCGTCGAAGCTCTCCAGAACATGTTCCGCATTCCGGACTTGCGGAACCGCGTCTTGTTTACGCTGGCGCTGCTCACCGTATATCGCATCGGTGCGCACATTCCCACGCCCGGCATCAACGCCGCCGTGCTCGCGGAAATGTTCCAGCAGGCGCAGGGTTCCGTTCTGGGCATCTTCGATCTTTTCAGCGGCGGCAGTTTCCGCAAGCTCACGATTTTCGCCCTGGGCATCATGCCCTATATCACCGCCTCCATCATCTTGCAGTTGATGCAGGTGGTTTTTCCGTACCTCGAGCGTCTGCAAAAAGAAGGCGAGCTGGGGCGCCGCAAGATCACGCAGTACACGCGTTATCTGACTATCGTCTTGAGCATCATCCAGTCGTTTACCATCGCCACCACGTTACAGCATTCGACGGGCGCCAGCGGCCAATCGCTCGTGTACCACCCGGGCCCTGGTTTCACGCTGATGACCATCCTGACGCTCACGACCGGCTCGGCGTTCATCATGTGGCTCGGCGAGCAAATTAGCGAACGCGGCATCGGCAACGGCATGTCGCTCATCATTTTCGTCGGCATCGTCGTAGGTTTGCCGCGCGCTGTTGACGACCTGTACGTCAAGGCCAAGACAGCGGCGTGGGGGCCGTTCACTGGGCTGGCGCTGATCTTCCTGATTGCGCTGATGGTCGCCATCGTGGCCTTTATAGTTTTTGTCGAAGGCGGGCAGCGCCGTATCCCTGTGCAGTATGCCAAGCGAGTAGTTGGCCGCCGCGTCATGGGTGGACAATCTTCCTATTTGCCTTTGCGCGTAAATTCGGGCGGCGTGATTCCGCCGATTTTCGCAAGTTCGTTGCTGGCGTTTCCCGCGACGGCCGCGCTCATGCTCGGCACGCGTTGGGCGTTTCTGAATACCATTAAGGAACGCTTGGCCTGGGGCGAGCCGCTGTACACCGTCGTGTACATCACCATGATCTTGTTGTTCTCGTTCTTCTACGTTGGGATTGTTTTCAATCCCACGGAGCTCGCGGACAACATGCGCAAGAACGGCGGCTTCATTCCGGGTATCCGGCCGGGGCGCAACACTTCTGAGCACGTCAGCAAGATTCTGAAGCGGCTGACGTTCATCGGCGCGGTGTATCTCGCGATTGTCTGCTTGCTGCCGGAGTGGATGATTGCGGGCATTCACCTCGACCATCTCGGATGGGGCATCGGCTCGTGGTTCGATCGCCACTTCCCCGTTTGGTTTCTCAAGGGTTTGGGCGTGCAGTTTTATTTCGGCGGCACGTCGCTGTTGATCGTCGTCGGCGTGGCCATGGACACTGTACAGCAGCTCGAAGCCCAGCTGGTTATGCGCAACTACGAAGGATTTGCTCGAAAGGGCCGGTTGCGCGGCCGGCGGTAAAACATGGCGGCGAGCCCAGTGGTGCCGGAAAATCGGCCCCCGGAAGAGCTCAATCGCGCCGTGATTTTACTCGGGCCTCCGGGCGCGGGGAAAGGCACGCAGGCGAAAAAGCTTGCGGCCAAGTTTTCTGTGCCGCACCTTTCGACGGGCGACATGCTTCGGGAGCATATCGCCAATGGGACGCCGCTGGGAGCGAAGGCCAAGCCGATTATGGAGCGCGGCGAGCTTGTGCCGGATTCGCTGGTGCTCAAGATCGTGGCGGCTCGCATCGAGCGGCCGGATTGTTCGCACGGTTTTGTGTTCGACGGGTTTCCGCGCACCGTCGCTCAGGCGCAGTACCTGGGCGAGTTGTTGAAGCAGCACGGATTTCGGCGGCCGTTCGTGATTCACCTGGTCGTCGATACGGCCCTGATTCTCCGGCGCATCACTGGCCGGCGCATGTGCAAGACGGGCGGCGAGATTTATAATCTCTTCGAACGTCCGCCGAGAGTCGAAGGGCGCTGCGACAATGATGGCGGGGAGTTGCTGCAGCGGCCGGACGACCGGGAAGAAATTGTAGCACCGCGGCTGCAGGCGTATCACAAGCAGACCGAGCCGCTGGTGGCGTACTACCAGAGGCTTGGCTTGCTTCACGAGGTGGACGCCTCGAAAAGCGTGGAAGAAGTCGAGCGCCAGGTTTTGAAGACTCTGCATCACGTGCGCAGCAAGCATTAGGCGGCCCGGTGAGGGCCGCACCTGGAAAGCCCGGGAAGGGCCGCTAGCAGGAACGATGGCGATTCATCTGCGCAGTGCCGAAGAGCTGGAAAAGATGCACCGCGCCGGGCTTGTCGTGCATGAGACTTTGACGGCGCTCCGCAACATGGTGCGGCCGGGGCTGACGACGATGGACCTCGAGAAGTTTGCCGAGGAAAAAATCGCCGGCAAGCCGGGTAAAGCGGCGTTCAAGGGCTACCGCGGTTATCCTTGTTCGCTGTGCACTTCGGTGAACAGCGAGATCGTTCACGGGATTCCGTCGCCCAAGCGCAAGTTGCGCGAAGGTGACATCGTCTCGATCGACTTCGGGATGGAAGTAGACGGATATTTCGCGGATTCGGCGGTCACTGTGCCGGTCGGGCAGATTCGGCCGGAAGTGAAGAAGCTGCTGGATGTCACCCGCGAATCGCTGGATCGCGCGATTGACAAGATGCGCGCCGGCAACCGCCTCGGCGATGTCGGCCACGCGGTGCAAAGCTGGGTCGAGCAGCACGGGTATTCGGTAGTGCGCGAGTTTGTCGGGCATGGCATTGGCACCAAGATGCACGACGAACCTAACCTGCCGAACTACGGCGAAGAAGGCCGAGGCGCCAGGCTGCAAGAAGGCATGGTTATCGCGGTCGAACCGATGGTGAACGCAGGGCGCCCGGAAGTTCGGATGCGGGACGAGTGGGTGGCAGAAACAGCAGATGGCAGCCCCTCGGCGCACTTCGAACACACCGTGGCGATCACGGCGAACGGCCCTTGGATTTTGACGCGGCCAAAAGAAATAACGGGCCCGTCCTGGTAAAAATGCCGGGCCGCTTCGTAAAGGTTTTGTAGGGGCGGGGCTTGCCCCGCCCGCAGCGAGCAAGGTGCAAGACAGCGAATGGGTTTTAACCCAACGCTGGTAACGCAGGAGATTATGGCGAGACCGATTCGCGAGAAAAAAGAAAAGGGCGACTCTGGCAATCCCAAAGAGGACGCCATTGAAGTCATGGCGACCGTGATTGAGCCGCTGCCCAACGCGATGTTTCGCGTGGAGCTGGAAAACAAGCATCAAGTGCTGGCCCATGTCTCCGGCAAGATGCGCAAAAATTTTATCCGTATCCTCGCGGGAGACAAAGTAGCGGTGGAGCTTTCGCCTTACGATCTAACGCGCGGCCGGATCGTCTACCGCTACAAGTAGCAGGGTTTTGCGGTTGACGTTGTAGTGGCGGAGCTTTAGACCCGTGATTTGGGTCTTGCGACTTTAGAAGGGGCTAGATCATCTAATGCCCCTGGTTTGTAGGGCACGCCGGAATTTATCCCGACTCTTGTCGGGGAGGCGGGCCGCTGGCCGCCGAGAGCGGCTGGAATGAGGAAAAGGCAATGAAAGTACGGGCATCGGTAAAAAAGATTTGTGACAAATGCAAGGTGATTCACCGGCGTGGCGTGGTGCGGGTAATCTGCACCAATCCGAAGCACAAGCAGCGCCAGGGTTAAGGAGACAGAATGGCACGCATCGCAGGTGTAGACCTTCCGCCGCAGAAACGCCTTTGGGTCGGACTGACTTCGATCTATGGCATCGGGCAGGAGCGCGCGAAGAAGCTCGCCGCCAAGGCCGGCGTCGATCACACGAAAAAGATTCGCGACTTGACGGAAGATGAAGTGAATCATCTCCGCCAGGAAATTGAAAAAGAAGGCCGCGTGGAAGGCGATCTCCGCAAAGAGATCCAGATGAACATCCGCCGGCTCATCGAAATCCAGGCCTACCGCGGCATCCGGCACCGGCGCAATCTGCCTGTGCGCGGACAGCGCACGCACACGAACGCGCGCACGAGAAAAGGTCCGCGTCGCGGCGCCGTTGCGGCAAAGAAGAAAGTCACCGGCAAGAAGGGTTAACAATTTTGTAGGGGCGCGATTCATTGCGCCCTTGCGAGCAACATTTCAGATTCGACGAAATACGAAACGGAGTGAACAGTGGCAAAAGAACAAAAAGGCGCGGCGCCGGACGCAACAGCAGCACCGGGGAAACCGGCGGCGGCAACAAAGCGCAAGAAAGAATTCAAGAAGAAGCGCGAACGGCGCGTCGTGCCGCACGGCATCGTTTACGTGGCGGCGACATTCAACAACACGCAGATCACCATCTCGGATACGGATGGCCGCGTGATGTGCTGGTCTTCGGCCGGAGCGATCGGTTTCAAGGGCTCGCGCAAGGGCACGCCGTACGCCGCGCAGCAGGCTTCGCTGGCTGCCGCGGGCGTCGCGCGCGACCAGTACGGCATGAAGAGCGTGGAAGTGCGCGTGAAAGGGCCGGGCTCGGGACGCGAGTCGGCCGTGCGCGCGCTGGCCGCGGCCGGTTTGCACATCGTGCTGATTCGCGACGTGACGCCGATTCCGCACAACGGCTGCCGTCCTCCGAAAAGGCGCCGCGTTTGATTTTGTAGCACAGGCATTCTTGCCTGTGGGTTTATAAGTTCGCTTCGGCGATTGCCGCCTGGTTCCGTCAGCGGAAATCAGTGGCACGTTGAAGCAAAGTACGAAAGTACGATGGATCGGGAAGAAGGGCTGCCAGCCTGTAAACCGATCGTCACCTGAGTTAAAGGAGAGTCAAGTTGGCAAGACACCGAGATGCAGTCTGCCGCCTGTGCCGCCGGGAAGGGCAGAAACTATTTCTAAAAGGGCTGCGGTGCTTTACCGAGAAGTGCGCGATCGAGAAGCGTAACTTCGTTCCGGGACAGCACGGCCAGTCGCGGCGCCCCAAGGTCGCGGGTTACGGCCTGCAGTTGCGAGAGAAGCAAAAGGTCAAGCGCACCTACGGATTGCTCGAGAGGCAGTTCCGTTCGTATTTCGAGAAGGCTGTTCGCGCCAAGGGTCCGACGGGCGAAAACTTGATCATCACGCTCGAGCGGCGTCTCGACAACGTCGTGTGGCGCGCTGGCTTGGCGTCCTCGCGTTCGCAGGCGCGCCAGCTTGTGCTTCACGGTCACGTTCGCGTGAACGGGAAGAAGGTCAATATTCCTTCCTATCTCGTCACGATTGGCGAAGAAGTGGCTATCAAGGAAAAGATGCACCAGAACGCCATGGTTCTCGAAGCGCGCAACGTGGCGCAGAGCCAGAGCGCCGTGCCGTGGCTCGAGCAGGACCGCGAGCAGTTCAAAGCCAAAGTTGTGGCATTGCCGAAGCGCGAAGATGTGCAGACCCCGCCGATCAATGAACAGTTGATCGTCGAGTTGTACTCGAAGTAAGAGCGGGCCGGGCAAGCCCGGCCCCTACAGACGTGCGGTTACGGCGGCGTTTGGCGCCGCCCGCGCCCGGCGGTACCGGGCAAGCAGCATGGTTTTAGGCTGCCGATCGTTTCGGCGGCCAGAAGGAAGGAACACGATGTGGAAGGGTTTTCAAAAGCCAAAGCGACTTGCATCCGAGCTGGAATCACTGACCGAGAAGTACGGGCGGTTTTCCGCGCAGCCGTTTGAGCGCGGCTGGGGCACGACCGTCGGAAACGGCCTGCGGCGCGCGCTCTTGAGCTCGATCGAAGGCGCTGCGATTACCGCCGTGAAAATCGAAGGAGTGTTGCACGAATTTTCTTCGATTCCCGGCGTGGTGGAAGATGCCACCGATATCATCCTGAACTTGAAGCAGGTACCCATTAAGCTGAACACCGACCTGCCGAAGACGATTTTCTTCAACGTCGATCATCCTGGGCCGGTAACCTCTGCCCAGATCGAGGAAGATGCGGACTTCGCGGTGCTCGATAAGAGCGTCTACATCGCGACGGTCAGCGAAGGCGGCAAGCTCCAAATCGAAATGCGCGTTAAGAACGGCCGCGGCTATGTCGCTGCCGACCGCAACTACGACGAAGATCTGCCGATCGGCTACATTCCGGTGGACAGCGTTCACTCGCCGGTGCGCAAAGTAAATTACGCCGTCGAAGCGGCACGTCTCGGCCAAATGACCGACTACGAAAAGCTGATGATCGAAGTCTGGACCAACGGCGCGATCACGCCGCAAGACTCCATCGGCTTGGCTGCGAAGCTGGTGAAGGATCACATGAGCATCTTCATCAACTTTGAAGAGCCGACCGAAATGGCGGAGCTGCCGCAGGAAATCGCCAACGATCCGCGCCTCGAGCATCTGGACCGTTCGGTCGAAGAGCTGGAACTTTCCGTGCGTTCCTACAATTGCTTGAAGAACGCCAACATCCAGACCATCCGCGAACTCGTGCAAAAGAGCGAGAACGAAATGCTGAAGACGAAAAACTTCGGCCGCAAATCGCTCAACGAGATCAAGGATATACTGACCAAGATGGGCCTCAGCCTGGGCATGAAGTTCGACGAGCACGGCCGCATTATCTGGCCGCCGCTGCCGAGCCAGACGGCTCCGCCGCCCAGCGAAGACACCGTCGGACTGTAAAGCGCAGCCGACAGCTTACAGCTCACAGCCGACAGCACGGAAGATGCTTCGTCGGTTGTGAGCTTGAATCAAAACTTTTCACGGGCTGCTCGAGAGAGCGGAACGTCTGTAGAGCAGAAGCTAAAGGGATAGACGATGCGGCATCGCAATTCTGGATCAAAACTTGGACGCAACCCGTCGCACCGCCGTGCGACGCTGCGGAACCTCGTAACCAACTTGTTCGAGCATGGGCGGATCACCACCACGCTGACGCGCGCGAAGGCGACGCGGCCCGTGGCGGAAAAGATCATCACGCTCGGCAAGCGCGACACGCTGCAATCGCGACGTCAGGCGGCGGCATATCTCATGACGCCCGCCGTGACGGCAAAGCTCTTCAGCGAAATCGCGCCGAAATTCGCCGACCGCGCCGGCGGCTATACCCGCATCATCCACGCCGGCATCCGCGTCGGCGATGGCGCCAAAGTCGCGATCCTCGAAATCGTCGGCTACGAGCTAAAGGAAAAAGAAAAGAAAGAAAAAACCAAGAAGGAAGAACCCGTCGAAGCCGCCAGCTAACAGGCCCGCGGCCTTCCAATTTCTCAACTCATATTTAGCCTCGCCCGTCGCGGCCACCCGCGACGGGCGTTTTGTCGTTCCCTTGAACAACGCAGCTCTGCACGAAGCCACTTCTAGCAATTTGCCATCTACGAAGAACGGGCGAGCCTGCGGTAGTGCTCGGCCTCAGCTTTGAGCCCGAGGCTAACGCAGGTGTACTCGAGCCATTTCCAAATACCTGATTTCTTGACATATCTCGGAGACGCAGTTTTGACGCCCTGCTCAAGCTCTGATTTTGCTCTTGCATAGTCCCCTAGCTCGTAGTAAGTGGCGCCCAGCGCACACCGAGCGCGCCCTTCATAATCCGGAGTAAGGCCGAGCCGTATGGCTTCTTCGAGCTTTCGCCGGGCATCGAGAAATTTTCCCGTTAAGGAATAGCAATGTCCGAGGTAGAAAAGCGTCCAGCGGTCGTGCGGGTCGGCCGAGTCTGCCTCTTCCAGAATCGGTAGGGCTTCTTTACAGGATCCAAGGTTAGTGAGAAAGAATCCGCGATCACGTTGAACTGCTTGATAGATCTCAGCAAAGTTTGGCCGGCACAACTCGGATTGATGATCGGTCAGAATCCTATTGAGGCTGGTAAGAGCTTCTCTTTGCAAAGCTTCATCTGCTCCGACTATTCTTGCATCTTCCAACTCGGCCCAGATTAGCAGTCGGCGCCGGTTTTCGTCATCCGCGTTTCCCAGAACGGTGTTGGGCGGCAAAATCAGTAGTTCGCGGGCGGCATTCAACTGGGTTCTAGCGAGATCGAGCGTTCCCGCCGCTTTTAAAGTGTGGGCTAGGTTGAGTAGCATGCCCGCCTTCTCGAAGAGGTCGTCGGTAGCAATGGCGAGACTTAAGAGCAAGTCGGCAGCTTCTTTGTATTTGCCCTGCTCTCTCAGAGTCAGAGTCTGTTTGAATAACGTCTTTTTATCCATGTCCGTTGCACGAGAATTATGTCACGGCAGACTGGGTGCGGGGCGGGCGGCCTTTGCGGGGGAAGGGGTTGGCGGGGCCGCCGGGTGGAACTGGGAGGCGGCGCCTTCGGGACGTAGAGGGAACGGGCGCAGGAAGCGCGCCGCAGCGGTGAGAGGGCGGAGCTTGCCGGCGGCGAGCGCGTCGAGTGCGCGGAGGCGATCAGCGAGTTCGGCGGTGGTCAGGCGCTGCTCGCGGTAGAGGCAGCGGAGGAAATCGCGCGCGGGCCGTTCGCTCTTTTGCGAGTTGCACTCGACGCAGCAAGAGACGAGGTTGCGGTAAGAATTGCGGCCGAAACGCACGCGCGGCACAACATGATCGAGACACTTCTGCGACGGGGTAAGCCGGCGCAAACAGTAAAAACAGAGGCCGCGCTCGCGGGAGTGGATGGACTGGCGAAGCACGCGAGTCTGCAGGAAGTCGGAATCCTCGAGAGGCACAGCTTGGGTGTCCAGCGTAGCGGAGGTGCGGTGGACGCCCACGGGGTCGCGACCGTGCCGGGACTTGGCGGGAATCGAGCGGCCGGGGACAGCGGCGCGAATCTCGTCCGGCAAGCGGACCTCGACGAGATGTCCGGCCTTGGTACGTTCGACTAGCCGCAACGCGCCGAGGGCTGCGAGACGGCGGACGGCTTCGCGGGCGGGTCCACCGGAAACGCGGACAGCGCGGGCGAGCCACTGAATGGAGAAGCGGAGCCGCAGCTTTCCTTCGAGACGGCTATGGCGCAGGAGATGGGAATAGACGGAGCGGTCGAGTACGGAGAGGCGCAGCCGCGGGGCGAGAACGTCTTCCATTTGCTTCCAGACTTCGGCCGCGTTGGGGGCGGCGTCGGGCGTTTTGGTTTTCATGGTTAGGTTCCTGAAGAGGGCAGCGGTTCCTGGGCCGGGGCTCAGGGCAGGGCCGCACGCTCTTGTTGATAGCCGTAGGGCTAAAGTTCGCGTTTTTTCCGGGGAAAGGAGCTAATGCCGGGAGGCATGGGCAAAGAAAAGGGCGAATTACGCAGTGCGTAATTCGCCCTGAAATAAGGATAACAGATCGCCTGGCTTTTACAATAGCTATCTTGTGAATTGCAACGGTCGTACAAGGAGGCCAACGAGGGCGGATTATTGCGTGTTGACAGAACTGAACTAAACCGTTTAGTATGCGGAATCGGCAAAAACGCTCGTGTGGGAGGCGGAAGTGGGCGCAATGATTCGCGTGGAAAACCTGGTGAAGAAGTTCGGCGATTTCACGGCAGTGGACAACATTTCGTTCGAGGTGCCGAAGGGCGAGATTTTTGCGTTTCTCGGGCCCAACGGCGCGGGCAAAACGACGACCATCAAGATACTGACGACGCTGCTGAAGGCCACGAGCGGAACCGTCGAAGTGGACGGCCTGAATCCGAAGACGCATGAGAACGAAGTGCGGCAGAGTTTCGGAATCGTGTTTCAGGATCCGAGCCTGGACCAGGATTTGACGGCCTGGGAAAACATGGACCTGCACGGCGTGCTCTATCACGTGCCGAGCAAAGTGCGGCGGGAGCGCGCGGAAACGCTGCTGAAACTTTTCGAGCTGTGGGAACGGAAAGACGCGCTGGTGAAGACGTTTTCCGGCGGAATGCGGCGGCGGCTGGAAATTGCGCGCGGATTTTTGCACACGCCGAAGATTCTGTTTCTGGACGAGCCGACACTGGGGCTCGATCCGCAGAGCCGCAATCAATTATGGACGCACGTGAAGCGGCAGAACGAAGCGGACCACGTGACGGTGTTCCTGACGACGCACTACATGGATGAAGCGGAGCGCGTGGCCGACCGGATCGCGGTGATCGACCACGGAAAAATCGTGGCAATCGGAACGGCCGAGGAATTAAAACAAAAAACAAATTCGCAATCGCTCGAAGATGCGTTTCTGGCGCTGACGGGCTCGACGATCCGGGATGAGTCCGCGACTTCCAAAGATCAATTGAGGCAAGTGGCGCAGATGTTTCGCGGGGGAGGCCGGCGATGAACGCGATTTATATCTTGTGGCTGCGCGAAGTAAAAAAATACAGCCGGTCGCGAGTGCAGATTATCGCATCGCTGGGCCAGCCGCTTTTGTATTTGCTGGTGCTCGGCTTCGGTTTGGGGCCGGTTTTCCAGAAAGCCGGCGGCGGAAGTTATTTGCAATTCATGGCGCCGGGCATTGTCGGAATGGCCGTACTGTTCACGTCGGTGTTTTCCGGAATCGCGCTGCTGTGGGACCGGCAATTTGGATTTTTGAAAGAGACGCTGGTAGCGCCGGTGGCGCGCATCAACGTGATGATCGGCCGCACGCTTGGCGGAGCGACGGTGGCGATGCTCCAGGGCACGCTGATCATGGTGGTCTGCCTGATTGCGGGATTCCGGCCGGTAAGCGTGATCGGTGTACCTTTGGGATTCGCGTTCATGGCAATGATCGCGATCGTGTTCGCGGCGCTGGGAACATCCATTGGGTCGAGCTTGCAGGACATGCAGGGATTCCAGCTGATCATGAATTTCCTGGTGCTCCCGATTTTCTTTTTGTCGGGCGCGCTTTTTCCTCTGAACAATTTGCCGAAGGCGCTTTCGTTTGTAACGAAGCTTGATCCGTTGTCCTACGGAGTGGACGGATTGCGCGCGACTTTGATTGGCTCCTCGCACTTCGGTGCGCTGCTGGATGCGACAGTGCTTGCCATCGTTGCAGTAGGACTGCTGTGCCTGGGCGCGTGGCGCTTCTCGAAGATCGAGATTTAGAAGATGTCTCGAGGTTTGAGCCCGCGCGCACACAGCAAGGTCCTGGAGTCGGCGACGCGGCTGTTTGCGGAGCGGGGCATTGATACCACGAGCGTGGACGCCATCGCCGCAGCGTCCGGCGTAAGCAAAGCGACGATTTACAAGCACTGGGCAGACAAAGACGCGCTCTGCCTGGAAGTCATGCAGTACGTGCACGAGATCGATGGCGGTGCGCCTGAAGTTGACTCAGGAGATTTAAGAGCAGACCTCATCGCATTTTTGAAGTATGAACCCTCCAGTAAAAAAGCAGCGATCATCAAAAAGCTTACGCCGCACCTGATTGCATATTCAGCGCGTAATGAAGCGTTCGGCAGAGCCTGGAAAACGCGAGTAATGGACCGCGCGCGCGCAAGCCTGAAGTTACTGCTGAGGCGCGGCGTGAACCGCGGGATCTTCCCGGCTGTCCTCGATGAGGACCTGGGAGTGGCGCTGTTGCTCGGGCCGATGCTCTACCGGCATATTTTTGGGTCGAGCGTGAGCCTGGATTGGCTGGCCGAAGGCACAGTAGATTCTTTCTGGAAAGCGCACGCACGACCGGCCGGCAACAGGGCAAAACCTCGCCGGCCGAAAAAGAAGTCCCCGAAGTGACGATCCTTCCATTTGCACTGACCTGGAGCCGGGCGAGCCAGAGCGCCGATTCGAGCTAGTGCTTGCAGCATGATAATGCGACTATACGTCCGGCGAAACGGATAGTCCGGATTGCGCGGAACGGCTCGCGATACTCATTTCAAATTGAGGTGCCCCTTGAACGGCAAATTCCAGAATTTCGCTCGTTGTGTTGGCTTGATGTTCCTGCTTCTTCCGGCCTTTGCCGCGGCACAGGGGCCGGAGTATGACTTCATCATCTCCGGAGCGCACATCGTCGATGGCACCGGCGCCCCATGGGTGGCGGGGGACATTGCGATATCAGGCGACCGCATCGTCGCCATGGGCGATCTGAGCAAAGCGTCGGCTCGAAAACGGCTGGACGCGAAGGGTCTCGTGGTGTCGCCGGGATTTATCGATGTGCAGGGACAGTCGGAATTCAATGTACTGGTCGACAATCGCGCGGCCAGCAAAATCACGCAGGGCGTGACTACCGAAATCACCGGCGAAGGCAGCTCGATCGCTCCTGTCAACGACCGCCTCAAGAAAGAAGGCGAAGATGTCGCGAAGAAATATGGCGTGACACAAGATTGGTCAACGCTTGACGAATATTTCCAACATTTTGAACGGACAAAATCCGCCATTAACCTGGGCACCTTTGTGGGAGCAGGAGGCGTACGCAATTATGTGATGGGAACGGTCAACCGGCCCGCATCACCGGCGGAACTTGAGCAGATGCGCCAGCTCGTCGCCCAGGCGATGCAGGACGGCGCTATGGGAATCAGCACAGCGCTCGAATACGTTCCGGACACTTTTGCGTCCACGGATGAAATTGTGGAACTGGCCAAGGTCGCCCGCCAATATGGCGGTGTCTATTTCACGCATCAGCGCTCGGAAACGGACGCCATTTTCAGCTCCCTGGATGAGGTCTTCGCGATCTCCCGGCGGGCCAACATTTCCACGACGATCTGGCACCTCAAGACGGCCTACCACGAAAATTTTGGCAAGATGCCGGAGGTGCTTCGCCGTATTCAAGAGGCTCGCGCACAAGGCATCGACGTGGCGGCGAGCGTTTATCCCTACACGCGCGCCAGCAACGGATTGACTTCTTCTTTTCCTCCGTGGGTTTCCGAAGGCGGAATCGACCAGATGATTGCCCGCTTCAAGGACCCGGTGCAGCGCGAGCGCATAAAGAAAGAAATGGATCAGCCCAGCACCACTTGGGAAAACGAGTGGCTCGGCTCGGGCGGAGACGGCTCCGGCATCATGGTGGTGGGTTTGCTAAATCCCGAGCTGGCGAAGTATGAAGGCATGACGCTGCAAGAAATTGGCCGCCAGCAAAACAAGGATCCAAAAGACGTGGCGATGGAAATAGTCATCGCGGATCACGGCCACACCTCGCAGGTCATTTCCATCATGGATGAAGCAGACGTGCGGGCGGCGGTTTCTAATCCGATCGTCACGTACGGTTCGGACTCCGAAGGTCAGGCAGAGGACGGTCCTCTGAGCAAAACTAAGGCGCATCCGCGCGCGTTCGGAACATTTCCGCGCGTACTCGGAATGTATGCTCGTGATGAAAAAACGATGAGCATGGAAGAGGCGGTGCGCAAGATGACTTCGCTGGCGGCGAGCCGCGTAGGATTGCTGGATCGCGGCATCCTCCGCCCGGGAGCATTTGCGGACATCGCGGTGTTCGATCCCAAGGCCATTCGCGACACCGCTACTTTCACTGATCCGATGCATTATTCAGCGGGCGTGAGGTACGTTTTTGTGAATGGCCGTCCCGTGGTGTGGGACGGAGCGATTACCGATGAGCGCCCGGGCCGTCCCGTGCGCGGCGCCGGGTATCAAGCGAAACACCGTTAGCGATCCGGGATCACTCCGCCTGGAAGCAGCCAAGGTTGCCGGAGTCTGTGACCTCACGCCGCTTCCGGCCTGCTCGCGAACAGTACGCGGGCTGTCTAACCCGATCCAAGTCCAGCCGGGGTCGCCCCTTTGAGCGCCAGACCCCACGCTACCGAGGTGAATTGATTTCCTGTCCTGATCCGCTGCTCTCCGAAGCGCGTGGAAAAGATTTTTCGCACCGCGGGTACGAACGACGTTCCGCCCGTCAAAAACACGGCATCTACGTTTTTCGCGTGAACGCCGCTCGATTTAAGCAACGAGTCCAGGCAGGACTCGATCTGCTTCAATTCGTCGGAAATCCAGCTTTCAAAAGAAGAACGCTTTACGGCCGCTGTAAGATCAACGGCTCCATCCGAGTATCGAAACGTGGCTGCCGCTTTGTTCGACAATTCGTACTTCACCCCCTGCACAGACTGGTGCAATTGATATCCAAGGTCTTCTTTTATCAGATGGATCAAGGCAGAGATTTTCTGTGGTTCCACTGCATCCGTCTTGATACGCGTGAGCAAATCCATCACGTCCTTAGCTCTCAGAAATGAAAGATGGTGCCAGCGTTCCAACTTGCCATAGATCCAGGACGGGACCGGCAAAAGTCTTTTCATCGAACGCATGTCCGTCCCGGCGCCAAGCGCGGGAGACAAAAGGTGCCGAATGAGCTTCGCATCGAACGAATCCCCCGCGACGCCAACGCCTGCGTTGCCTAAAAGGTCCGCCGCGGTTCGGCCTCTGCGCCGGACGCCTGGACCAACCTTCAGCAAAGAAAAGTCGCTCGTGCCGCCTCCGAAATCTCCAATCAAAATTAGTTCATCGTGATCGAGTGTGGACTCGTAGTAGTGCGCGGCTGCTATCGGCTCAAACTCGAACTCTACGGACTCATACCCGGCAGTCTTGAACGCCGTCCTAAGGCGGCTTTCCGCATAGCGATCCTCTTCGTCGCTCCCGGCTCCGACAAATCGCACCGGCCGGCCAACCACCGCTTTCAAGATGAGGGCGCCAAACTGGGCCGACGCCTTTTCACGCAGGTCTCTCAAGATACGCGCGATCAAATCCTCGAGCGTGTGTCTCCGGCCAAAAACTTCCGTACCCTGAAGGTTGCGATTGCTCAAAAAAGATTTCAGCGATTGGATCAGCCGGCCCTTATGATCCGCCGAAAGGTAGTGCGCGATGCCTTCCGGCCCGCTCCACGATTTGAGCGCGTTTATGCCGCGCTCTTTCACTTGCTCCAGATAGAGAAGCGACCGGTACGCAGCCGTCACTTCGCCCATATACGGAAACTGAGCAAGCACAACCTCGCCAGCGTCGTTCGCGTGCGCGATGGAACTATTCGTCGTGCCAAAGTCAATACCAATCGCCGTGGGCATTCAAATCAATCTTAAAGGCCGACCACCTCGCCGGCAACCAACCATGCCCCGTCCCAGCGGCAGCAAGCCCAGAGGTTCGCTCCGAGGTCATGGCCAATGACCGCCTCGAACCTCGTTTAAGGGCCTCCATGCACGCTTGTCCAGCTACGCGAGTCGCCAGGAGATAGCCAGCCGCAATCGGAGCCAAGTATTGGCAGTTACTTCTTCAACCAGCCTTGTAGCTCGAGCCAATCGGAAAATCTGTCGATCCAATGATCGGTGGGGATGTTTTGTTTTCGCATTCCGAAGCCGTGGCCACCCTTCGCGTACATGTGCAGCTCGGCGGGTTTGTGAGCGCTGGTCCACTCTTCGTACAAAGCGATGCTGTCAGGCGCGAGTCCGAGATTGTCATCGGTGGCTGCGGCAATAAACATGGGCGGCGCATCCGCTGGAACAGAAGCATCTTTAAAGAAGGACGCGGCTGCATAGATCGGGCCCACAAAGGCGGGGCGGCCATCCGGCGCGTAATGGAAGGCAACTCCTGCAGCGACCGTTCCGCCGGCGGAGAAACCGATAATGCCGACGCGATCGGGAGAAACTCCCCAATCCGCTGCGTGCCGCCGGACGTAGGTGACCGCGGCCAACCCATCAGCGATGGACAAGGGAACGACCTTGGTTAATATCTCATGATATTTCTGCCTGTCTCCAGCAAACAGCGCGTTGAATTCTTCGGTGGCATCCTCGCCGGTGTGTGCGATGCGGTACCTGAGCACTAAGGCTGTGACGCCTTTCCCGGCCAGGTACTTGGCTACGTCGTTGCCTTCGCTGTTGATGGAAAGGGCCATAAATCCACCGCCCGGGCAGACCACCACGGCGGTGCCGTTTCGCAACTCCGGAGAAGGCTTGAAAACGGTCAGCGTCGGCTTAGTGACGTTAGCGACGACTTCGGTGTTCCAGCTTTTCGAGAAGTAGTCTTTCTCGGGATAGCTTTCCCGGGCGGAGCCTGGCGCTATGCCAGGGTAGAGGGGAATAACATCCTGGGCGGCTGCGAGAGGAGCCAGGAAAATCACAAGGCAAAGGGTACGAAGGATGAATGTTTTCATGGGGGCATAGTCTAGCAGAGAAGAAACGCACTTTATTTTTCCCGCCGTCCGGCTGGACAGCACCCCCTCCCCTGTTTTTTTGTAAGTGTTCATTCTAAAGAGTTTTAAGTCCAATGTTTGGGAAGTGATCATTTCAGAGAGTTTACAGGCGCGTTTTTGGAGGTGCGGATTCCAGAGGAGTTAGTGAATTTTGCCCCCACTTCTGCCGCACGCGGGAGATAGAGCGAACGCGTTTCAGAGCACGGGTGAAAACTTACACAGCCCTTGCTATAACATACAAATGCGCCTACACGATTACGCGCCTAGGCCCGCAACCCTCAGATGGCTCCTCGATTCTGACCCGGCCATCCGTTGGCAGGTCATGAGGGACCTCACCGATGAAGCCCCCGAGGCGATCGCAGACGAGCGGTCGCGCGTTGCTATGCACGGCTGGGGAGCCCAGCTCCTTGCCTGCCAATCTCCTGGTGGCAACTGGGGCGGGAGTCCGCGCGGGTGGCGAGCCGATCTGCCAAAGGACGACCGGGACTTGCTTATTACCCTATACACATTGGCCGTCTTGAAGGAACTCGGTCTCGACCCCGCCAGTGCGGAGGCTCGCAAAATGATCGGCCGCGTCCACAAGCGGCTCGTGTTTAAGCGGCTCAACAACCGTCCTTACCTTCAGGGCGAAACGGAGCCCTGCATCAACGGCAGAATCCTCGGCATTGGTGCGTATTTTAAGGAACCGAACGACGCGCTGGCGGATCGACTCCTGGACGAGCAGCTTGCCGACGGCGGCTGGAACTGCGAAGCACCCCGAAGCCGGTGCTCCTCGTTCCATACCACTATCTGCGTGCTCGAAGGACTGCTCGATTACGAACGAGCAGGGCGCAAATCGGCGGCCGTCACGAAGGCTCGCAAGAGGGGCGAAAACTATTTGCTCGAGCGCCACATGTTAAGGTCGCTTCGAACAGGCGAAGTCATCAAGAAACGCTGGCTGCGCTTCTCGTTTCCGACGTTTTGGTACTATGACGTCCTGCGCGGACTCGATTATCTGCGGAGTGCGGGAATTAAACCCGATAAGCGCGTCCGCGAAGCTATCGAAATCGTGATTAAACGCCGGCACCAGAACGGGCGCTGGCCGCTGAACCTTCTTCATCCTGAATATATTCCATTGAAGATGGAGACCGCCGTTGGCAGTGCAAGCCGCTGGAATACGCTGCGCGCTCTCCGAGTCCTGCGTTGGTACGAGAACACAACGAAGTAGTCGTGACTTGGGCGTGCTTGCGCAATGGCTCGGGCTAGAGAGTCCAGGGAACCATTAGAGCCGACCGTCGAGATACGAGCAGGCAAAAAAAAGCCGCCGGAAACCGCAGCGGCAACAGCAGATTGGGTCTGATTCTCCGAGACAAATGCTGTCAGAGGAGGTATAACTCGGTCAATAGATGTCAAAACGGCTAGCGAGTAGGGTTACGGCCATTCGACCTACCTGGACGTAACTTCCGAATTGTGAGCCGCAGGGAAAAAGGGCTAGACTGCAGAAACTTCCATGAGACCAGAGACCCGCGTACCTCCTCTCCGCTGGATATTTCCCCTTGCTCAACTTCTCTTGTGCGCTGTGATCCTCTGGCCGATGCGCCAGATGTTGGTCGATCAAATGCACGCTTCGTTGGTCGAGTATGGCATCTTCCACGGCGCGGCTGCGGGAATTCCCGTCTTTCCTGGATTACGTCGGTTCGACCTTTCGGATGCTGATGTACAACAGAGAATAAAAATTGTGGAAGCGAGGGAGTGGGCCGTCGCAGCGCTGAATCTGCCAGGCGGCTTACCCGACTTGACTTACGCAATTCTCAGCCCGGCGCATAGTGAATGGATTCCGAGAGGGATGTTCATGTGGACCTGGCGCGACCTAAGCTGGCCGATCATAGGCACATTCTTTTGGTGGTTGGCTGGTCGTAGTATCGAGGCTTTGCTCTTCTCAAGACATGAGATTCTGCTGCCAAAGGTTAGGTGGTGGGAGGTCGTGGTTTCACTTCCAGCGTTGGCCTTCGGCGCAATCTGGGCAGTGGGTCTGTGTATCAGTCAAAGTACGCACGTAGGGTTCCCTCTATGGATGCTTCTGGCTGTGTTCGGGAGCATGTGGTTGGTACTCGGCGCATCCACCTCGGTGGCGTATTTCGTGCAGTGGCGATTGCGAAGGCGACTCGTATCCCGCACCGTTGAGCAAGCCCGAATGCTTATATCTGCGAGCTAAAGAGTGACGTGATGCATCTTGGCGGACGCCCTCGTATCGTCAGCTTCGGCTAAGTTTTGAGAAACGCATTTATAGGAAACCGACCAACTGCATAAGAAAAAGCTCGGAGTCACAATGCTGAGATAGAAGCAGAAAACAATTTGAACAGTCGTCGGGGCTTCGAATGCGGGCGCTATGCGGAGATGTGGTTTCGGTTGGCGAATTGGCGTGTGTGCCAGGAGAGCGATGACGGTGACGTTGCAGTGGCTCAGGTCGGAAGTTTTGTTCCGGCTTGCTCCGCCACGATGTATTCGGCGTACCAGTCGGGCCAGTTCGGATCTGCTTTACCGATACGCTGTTCGTGCTTGCCGTGAGCGGCCGAGGCACGCCGAAGCGCGCTTGCCACGTCGCTAGCCGAGCCGAACGAAGTTGAGGCTGGGTCGACGCGCCCGGGAAGCCGCGTTGTGACCTCCTGCAGCAGCCAGACGTTGCCGTCGGGGTCGTTGAACGTGGCAAACGAGCTATAGGTGGCATGATCGGGCGCAGGCCCACTGGCCCGGCCGCTCAGGCCGATTGGCTGGAACTGAGCGCCGGGTGTCCCGGCGTGGAACACGTCGCTGATCGCAACACCGCGGCCGGCGATCTCGTCGTGCGCAACGCCAACGTCAGAGACGATTAGATAGAGGCCCTGGGCCGAGCCGGGAGCGGCCGACGTGATCTTCGTGCCGAATTGGACCGAGCAACCGGAGCCGGGCGGCGTGAACTGGACGACGCGGAAGCCGTTATCGAAAGGGAAGTCGGCGTCGAGCCGCCATCCGAGCTTCGCATAGAACCCCTTCGCGCGATCGACATCCGAGACGGGGATGACGACCGCTTCAAACTTCATGTCGACGCTCGCGTTGTTACTGCGGACTTCGCTGGTGCTCATGGTTGCCTCCTGGTTGTGTCGTTTCTTTGTCTCGTTTGCGATCGAGCAGAGTGGCCGATAGTTTCGTTCCTCGAAGCTTCTAACCAAATGTGAAATCCAGGGCGTGAACACCAGGATCGAGGAATTCGATCTCGAAGGTGCGGTCTATGATTGGACCTTTTTGCCGGATGAGTTGATAGAGGCGGGGCTCGTGAATTTCGCCGGAACCGTCCGGGGCAGTGTCACCGCCGCGATTTTCGCCAGGAGCGGCGCCGTCCAATCTTACGACGAAGCGTACTGGCTTGGCGTCCTTGGCGCCCGCTAGCACCAAGTGCAGGTCGCGGCTGTGAAACCGGAACACGATCTTTCCAGGCACGGCCTGAAGGAAGGCGCTCTCGGCGTTGACGTTCCACGCCCCGCTCAATCCCCAATGGTTTAATGAGAGTTTCGCGGCCGCGCTGAATATCTGGACTGAATCTTTATGCAGTTTTTCGGGCGAGGCGAAATTCTGGGCCTGGCGATATCCGATGTACGTTTCCGGAGATCGCGCATCCGTCCAGTCGGGAGGGGCCTCGATTCCAACGGCGGATACGCTCGTCGGGCCAGAAGGGAGGGTGGTTGCTCCGTTTTCCTTCAGGAGTTGCTGGATGATGCGCTCGATGTCGGCATAATCGCCTTCGCCAAAGTGGTGGTAGCGAATTCGTCCTTTTCCATCGATGAGATATTGGGCAGGCCAAGCCTGGTTATTGAACGCCCGCCAGATCTCATAGTTGGTGTCTATTGCGACTGGATAGGTAATCTTCAAATCGCGCACGGCGGTTTCGACGTTCTCGCGCTGCTTCTCGAACGAGAACTCCGGTGTATGCGCGCCGATCACGACTAAGCCCGAGTCTTTATACTTTGCCGCCCAGCCCTTGATGTAGGGCTGAGGCCGGAGAGAGTTGATACACGTGTAGGTCCAGAAATTGACGAGCACAACTTTTCCGCGAAGTGACTTGCGACTCAAAGGAGGGGAGTTGAGCCAGCCGACGGCTCCATCCAAGCTCGGCATGGGGCCCTCGTCAACGGGGGCGGCGCTCGCTGTCAAGAGATTGGGTTTCTGTGAATGAAATATCACGAGGACGACTCCCAGGATCAGCGCGGCTCCCACAGTGCGACGGACCCAAACCACAAACGAAAATGAATTCTTCATACCCGAGAACTCCTCTGCTAATCACTCAACGTTTTGAGCCGGTCGCTGAGACCGCACATGTCGTTCATTCACTTTTCAAGGCGCGTAATGGGTAAAGACATAGTCGCGATCTTTGGCAGGTACGTGGCAGGGAAAGCAGGTCTCGTGTAGTGCCTTGTCGCCGGGCTTTCCGTCCTTGAAGTCAGCGAACCCCCAGCCGCCCGACGCGGCATATTTTTTTGAGTCCTTGACCATGAATTGAACATTTACGACAGACCCGACAAGGAAAGATTGAGCGCCGGGGAATTCAGCGGCCAGGGCTTTGTTGTTGTCTTCGGACGGGACACGAGTCCAGTGAATCGCGGCAATAATACTGCCGTCCGGGAACGGGAGCGTCCCTTCCTTAAAGGCCTTGATCGCTATATCGTTGCCAAATTGAGCTCGCAACTGGTCTGTCTTGCCTGCTACAAGTAGCTGGTCCACGGCGATTATTTTCCAATCGCGGTATCCGGCGGGGATTTTGACTCCGTAGATCGGGGAGGAGTCTCCATTGGACTGTCCGGATGCGTGGGGAATGTAAGCGACAATGCTGGCCACTGCTGCAACTGCAAGCAGCGATAAACCGATCCGTTTCATAAGCTCCTCCTATCCCAAGAATTTAGTCATGGTTGAATAGCCCTAGCCGACTTCGCTTGGGTGCAGCGGCTGGTGCGCTCTCAAAAACCGAGAATGCTATTCCGTCCACAGTTCATGAACTGTGTGATGAACGCGATGGCCTGAGCGGTGCATGCAAATTCGCCAGAAGCACAGTTTTGGCAAACCAGAATCGCTTAGACGAGGATGGGGTTGCGGTTGGCGAATTGGCGCTGGTGCCAGTATGGGTAGATGGGTTGCGTGGCGCTGGCGGCGTCGAGTTTTGCGACTTGATCTTTGGTGAGATTCCAACCGACGGAGCCGAGGTTCTGGCGGAGTTGTTCTTCGTTGCGAGCGCCCATGATGACGTTGGCGACGGTAGGGCGCTGGAGGAGCCAGTTAAGCGCGATTTGAGGGACGGTCTTGCCGGTTTCTTTGGCGACTTCTTCGAGGGCATCAATGACTTTGTAGAGATATTCGTTTTCCACCCGCGGGCCGAGGTCGGCGGTTTTGTGCAGGCGCGAAACTTCGGGGAGGGTGCGGTTACGGCCGATTTTTCCGGTGAGGCGGCCCCAGCCGAGAGGGCTCCAGATGAGCGCACCGACTTTTTGGTCGAGACCGAGAGGCATCAGCTCCCATTCGTATTCGCGGCCAATGAGCGAGTAGTAGACCTGATGGCCGACATAGCGTGCCCATCCATACCGCTCGGAAATCGAAAGCGACTTCATGAGATGCCAGCCGGAAAAATTGGAGCAGGCGATGTAGCGGACTTTGCCGGATTTGACGAGGGTGTCGAGAGTCGAGAAAGTTTCTTCGACGGGTGTGAGGGCGTCGAAGCCGTGCATGTGGTAGATATCGATGTGGTCGGTGGCGAGGCGGCGGAGACTGTCTTCGCAAGACTGGATGAGGTGTTGGCGCGAAGAGCCGAGGTCGTTGGGGCCGTCGCCCATCGCAAACGTCGCTTTTGTGGAGATGAGAAGGCGGTTGCGTTTGCCGGCGATGGCTTTGCCGAGGATTTCTTCGGAGAGGCCTCGAGAGTAGACGTCGGCGGTGTCGAAGAGATTGACGCCGGCTTCGAGGCAGATGTCGACGAGCCGCGTGGCTTCGGCAACGTCGCTAGCGCCCCAGGCTTTGAAGAATTCGGTGCCGCCGCCGAAGGTGCCGGCGCCGAAACTGAGAACGGGAACTTGCAGGCCGGAATGGCCGAGTTGTCTGAATTCCATGGACGATAGGATGCAGCGAAGAAAGGTGCGGATACATTCCCTAAGACGTAATCCGTCGCAGCCAGAGCGGGGAATACGAGCGACGGCGGCTGTTGATGAAATGCGTTACTTGGCGCGGAGGATGACGAGGGTCATGTCGTCGCTTTGGGGAGCGCCAGAGGCGAAGGCATCGGCGGCTTTCATAATTTTGGCGATGGAATCTTTCGCGGAAAGGCCATTGCAATTGGAGACCGCTTGGAGGAGTCGCTTGTCTCCCCATTCTTCGAGGCTGGGATTCATGGCTTCGCTGAAGCCGTCGGTGTAGATGACCAGCAAGTCGCCGGGGGCCAAGGTAACTTCCGCTTGTTCGTACGAGCATTCCGGCAACAATCCGACGACCGTTCCGCCGGCTTGATCGAGACGTTCGGCGGCATCGTTCTTTGCGTCGGCGCGCAACAAAATTGGCGGGCAGTGGCCGGCGTTCACGTAGCTAAGGCGGTGGGTGGCGGGATCGAATTGAGCGTAGAAAAGCGTGGCGTAACGGTCTTCCGTGGAAGCGTCGTAGAGCATGGCGTTGACGCGGGTGATGAGGCCGGCGATGTCATTGCCGGCGCGCATAGCGTCGGCGCGGAGAGAAGCTTGGAGGCTGGCCATAGTGAGCGCGGCGGCGATGCCTTTGCCGGAAACATCGCCGAGAGCGACGCCGAGTTTGCCGTCGGTGAGCGCGAGAAAATCGTAGTAATCACCGCCGACACCGAGAGCGGTGCGGCAGAAGCCGAAGTAATCGAGGCCGGCGATTTCGGGAAGGTGCTGAGGGAAGAGGCGTTCTTGCACTTCGCGGGCGATCTCGATTTCGCGGTTTAGTTTTTCGCGGCGGCCAATTTCGACAGCGATGGCTGAGGTCAACTCGGCGTTGGAGAGGGCGAGGGCGGTTTGCGTCGCGACGGATTTCAAGAGACGAATATCGGTGCTGGAGTAGGGGGCTTCTGAGCGCTTCTCGCCGAGGCTGATGATACCGAGGAGATTTTGTTTTGCCATGAGAGGAAGCAGCAATTGCGGCTGTAGAGAAGCGAGATTGTGGCGTTCGTCTTCTGAGAGGTCCAATTTGTTGACCCAGGAATTCTCGTCGTCCAGGTAAACGCGGTCCGGGCCGGCCTCTTGCTTGAGGTGACGAACCGCGACGCCGGAATCTGGCAACTGGGCGACGAGAGCAACGGGGAAGCCAAGAGTAAACGCGGGGCGGTAAAAACCGCCATCTTCGAGGAGAACGGCGACGCGCGGGATATGTAGCGATTCGGCGATTTTTGTCGCGACTCGTTCGAGGAGCGGGCGTTTCTCGACGATGGAGCGGACCTCGTCGCTGAGGGCTTCGAGGATTTGCTCGGCGTTGTAGGCGTCGCGGAAAAAGCGGCGGTCGATCCACTTGCGGAGCAGGACGGCAGCTTTGCGGAGCCAGAGAACCGCCAGAATCAGAACCGCGATCGCGGTGATCTCGTTCGCGAGGCTCAAGTGACGGTTGCGCGCGAAACTCACTCCGGTGATTAAGATCACGCCTGTCAGGATGACTTGTATTACTTGGATTCCACGGCTGGCCAGCGCATATTGCAATCCTTGGCGAATGACGACGCGGACATCCATCGCGCGGTGGACCACTATCACGTACGCCAGCGTAATGGGAAAGAGGAGCATAAGGGATAGCGCGGACAGCACAAACCATTCCGGAAAGATCTGCTCGAGCTCGCCGCCCTTGATGTTTTGCGTAACGAAGAGAATGCAAGCAGGGGCCATGGCGATGATGGAGCCGGTATAGAGCAAGCGCAGGCGCCGCTTCGCATCGGGCGTGACCGCCTGGCCCACTTTGACGGAAATGCAGGCAAAGAATGCGCCGATGGCCGCGAAGCTGAGCAGGAAGTCAACAAAGCTCAGGTGATCCAGAGCCGCGGATAAGGAAGCGACCGAAGCGAAGTTTTCGATTTGACCGAGCGCCACGATGACATTCATTGCGCCGGAAATAATCAGGAGCGTGATGGCAATGTGCTTGGACCAGCTCCACCAGAATGGGTCCTTCTCGCGGAAAGGCACCGGAAAGAACACGCCGAAAAGCAGCATGAAAATTGGCCAGGAGCTGCTCACAGCTATGCGATATCCCTCCGCAATATCGCGAGCCACGGGGCCCCAGCTCTCGGTTCCCGCACTGTAGAACACATTGAAAAACAGCAGGATGAGGAAGAGACACCACGCGGAAGGGTCCCGTGGGCGTACGGCTACGACCCAGAATCCGAGCAGAATGCAAAACGTGGGGACCACGAGTTTCATTGCCAAAAGGGATGCGACGGCCAAACTGATGGGAGGAGCGACGGACCGCTCGAGTTGAACGGTGGCCGAACGTGGGGCGGTTTCGCCGGGACGAAGGAATTGAATTGTGAGCGTATCGCCCGGGTTGGAGTGACGGATCGCTTCGCCGAAAACAGCCAGCCCGGTCAAAGGCCGGCCATTCACGGAGAGCAGGACGTCGTCGTTTCGGACGCCGGCTTCTCGGGCGGACTTAAACACGAATCGAAGGACAGCGTGGTCTTTGTCGTAAATCGGCACGAATGGGTATGCAACGGCTTTGAAATGGAAATAATTCGGGAAGGCGTACATTGCCGAGCGAATCTGATAGGCAGAAGCAAGCGCGAAAAGAAGCGCAAGGCAAACGTACTGGAGGATGGGAGGATTCTTTGCGCGCATGTCCGGCGGCTCACGAGGCTGCAATTTGTGCTAAGCAAGGTAGCACTCCCTGCGCGCGGCGGCAAAACTTTAGGTGAGAGGAGGATTTGGCATGCGAGATTCGGCGTGAGGTTGGAAGCGCGCGAAAGGAAATGCTTACGTTGGCGCGGAGTCCGAATTGAGCGCAGGCTCTTGTGTTAAAGAGGTCCTCGTCCGGCGAAAGCGGAACCAGAGCCAGAGCGCGGCGATGGCGAAGAAGGCGCCGATGGAGTCGAGAAGGGAATCGTATGGAGAAGCGGTGCGGCTGGCGACGAAGGCTTGGTGAATTTCGTCCATGATGGAATAGCCGGCGGCGACGGAGAGAGCGGCAATTCCCCACGTCCAGCGCCAACCTTTGCGATCGCCGCGGACGCCGCGGTAGATCAGCACGCAAAAAATAAAATATTCGGTGAAGTGGGCGCTCTTGCGGATGATGTGATGAACTAAATCGAATTGGTCTTCGGAGAGGTGCGGAAAAAGCCAGTGGATTACGGGGGAGAAAATGCTGGCAGTGTGCTCGGAGGAGAAGGCGTCGGTCGAAAGCGTGAAAATGACACAAGCCCAAGCGAGAGCGGGCCACCAGGCTCGGAGCCAGGCAGGAATGAGCAGCTTGTGGAGGTGAGGTTGCATTTCGGGGAGCTGCGGCGCGGGGCGAGGATTGCGCCAGGGTTGTGGGTCAGACAAATCTAGTTCTCCGGTTACGTTTTTAGTTTAGCTTATCGGGTCTTAGTTTCTCTTGGCGAGTTGGTCTCGGTAGGAAGAAGAGTCAACTGCCGGAATGGCGGGAGCTGGGCCCCCGCACTGCATGTTTATTCCATCCGATAGTTCGGGGCTTCGCGCGTGATGATCACGTCGTGAACGTGGCTTTCGCGCAAGCCTGCGGCGGTGATGCGAACGAAGCGGGCTTTTTCGGTGAGTTCGCGCAGCGTGGGAGCGCCGACATAGCCCATGCCGCTTTTTAGCCCGCCGATGAGTTGGTCAGTGAGAGCGCCCAGAGGGCCTTTATACGGTACGCGTCCTTCGACGCCTTCGGGCACGGATTTGCCGCGTTCGTCAGTGTCCTGCACGGTTGCGTAACGGTCGGAGCCGGCGTCCATCGCGCCCATGGAGCCCATGCCGCGGTAGGACTTGAAGGTGCGGCCTTGAAAGAGAATGGTTTCGCCGGGAGATTCTTCCGTGCCGGCGAAGAGGCTGCCGATCATGACGCAGGAAGCGCCTGCGGCGATGGCTTTGGTGATGTCGCCAGAATATTTAATGCCGCCGTCGGCGATGATGGGGATGCCAGTGCCTTGCGCGGCGCGCGCGGCTTCCATGACGGCGGTGAGCTGCGGCACGCCAGCGCCAGTGACGACTCGCGTTGTACAGATGGAACCAGGGCCGATGCCGACTTTCAAGCCGTCAATGCCTAGCGCGATGAGATCTTTCGCGGCTTCGTAAGTGGCGACGTTTCCGGCGATGAGCTGCGCTTCGGGAAGGCGAGTGCGGATGGCTTTGATGGCGTCCATCACGCGAGACGTGTGGCCGTGCGCAGTATCAATGGCCAGGACGTCGGCTTTGGACTTGAACATTTCGACAGCGCGCTCGAGATAGTCGCCTGTAGCGCCAACGGCGGCGCCAACGCGGAGCCGGCCTTGTTCATCTTTTGCGGCGCGCGGATATTCGCGCTTTTTCTGGATGTCTTTGACGGTGATGAGGCCTTTGAGGTTAAAGTCCTGATCGACGACGAGGAGTTTTTCGATGCGGTGCTTTTGCAGGATGCGCTCGGCTTCCTCGAGCGTGGTCCCGACGGCCACGGTGACGAGATTTTCCTTGGTCATCACAGAGCCGACGAGTTGCGAATGATTTTTTTCGAAGCGAAGATCGCGGTTAGTAAGGATTCCGGTGAGGCGCGAGCCGCGCGTGACGGGAAGGCCGGAGATGCGGTACTTGGTCATGATTTCGAGGGCTTGGCGGAGGGTGATGTCCGGGGAGATGGTGACGGGGTCGACGATCATGCCGCTTTCGGAGCGTTTTACACGGTCGACTTCTTCGCCTTGGCGGTCGATGGGCATGTTGCGATGCACGAGGCCGATGCCGCCCTGGCGCGCGATGGCGATGGCGAGGCGCGATTCGGTTACGGTATCCATGGCCGCGGAGGCCAGGGGGATGTCTAGCGATAATTTGCGGGTGAAGCAGGTGCGCGTATCGACTTCGGTCGGCAGCACGGAAGATTTTCCGGGCAGCAGAAGAACGTCGTCGAAAGTAAGCCCCTCAGGAATCGGACCGTCAATCATTCCAACCTCGTTTCTGAAGTTTAGCGCCTTAAAATGGCGCAGCCCAGCGGGTGGCCGCTGGGCCGGAAGATGAATGCATCAGATTGCAAAAATCAATCACTGTGAAACTTCTATTCTAGGGGGCAAAGGGATTGGGGTCAAGTTAAGCCATCGTTTGAGCTGCAGCAGTCTCGAATCATGCGACTCATAGGAGGCTAGTTCTTTCAGTCTTCGGTAGTTATGATAATTTCTGCAATCTTGCTTCGAATGAGCTGCTCCCATTCTGGGCTGGAGATAGGCGCGATTATCCAGTCTTTGCACGTTTTATCGAACTTTTTTGTAACGAACGCTGCGTGAACAAAGAACCAAAGAGCCTCTTCCATAGGCACGTCTGCATGCCACGTTGTCATGATGACGTCATCGCCAGATAGTCCAGAATTAATGCCCCGTGCCGCGACGTCAAAAAGGTCGTGAACTCTTTCGCAACCCGGCCCCCACGTGCACAGACATGCCAGGCCTTTAGAAAGAAGCTTCTTCGCACTTCGCAGGACACTCTCATCAGGAACACCATTAGCGTTCATTGCGGCAAAAAGTCCAAAGTTTGCAGTGCTAGGAATGATCCTTTCCCCGAGGCTTTCGATTGAATCGGCGGGGCACAAATAGAAGACCTTTTCGGGGAAGTCTTCGTCTACCAGCGCACTTACGGCGAGCCATTCCATATGAGCTTTCGATTCAGAGTAATGAGGACGGAGAGTATAAGCCAACTCTGCTCCGGCCGACTGCCACGTGCCTGACTAACGTTTCGAGCTCAGCGGGTCGGCGGATTGTCAGCATCGTTCAGATATACCAAGAGTTGCGTTTTTTGGGCGGAATTTTTCTCGTTGGCAATCATTGTTTCGAGAATGGGGACGAGGAACCGGTTATAACGGGCGAGAGTGGCGCGGTCGTTGGTGGCGAAGGCTTGCTCGACGGCACGTTGCGTGGCGAGCGTCACTAATTCCATACGGCCAACGAAGACGCGCACGATTTGCGCGGGCGAAGGATTGATCGAGAGCGGCAGAACGCTGTCCACAAACTCGCGCGGGACGATGTAGAGAAGGCGGCTGCCTTCTTCAAACCAGGAATCGCGCCAGGTTTCAAACATGGCTTGCGCTTCATCTTGATAGAGGCCCTGAGCGATGAGCATGTCTTCCACCGTTTGCTTGAGTGAATCCATGGTGGCGTTAAGTTCGGGAGGATCGATAGATGGCGAAGCCGCAGAAGTGTCCGCGACGCGGAAACCAATTTTGTCTCCGCGGCGCTCGAAGACCAGCATCGCTGGATTTTCCTGCGACGTGTGATTTTCCGCGAGGACTTTGCCGTCCCCAGCCAGGTTCACGGAAACCGGAACAGAAAAGCTGGCCACGCCGCGATAGAAAAGGAATTTCTCGGTCTGTTCACCAGACTGCGTTTTGATGCGCAGCGGAGTCGAGGAGGTCTGCCGCGCCGCGTAGTAGTGGTTCGTGCTGTCTTCGCGTGGGAGGCTGGCGGAATCATTGGGTTGGAGCGAAACGGAGTTCCAGGAAATGCTGCTGTCGGGCTGCTTTTGGCGGCGGCTCCAATCATTGAGATAGGAAACCATGCGCGCATGCGTCTGAAGCCCGATGGGTTCGACGCGGTTGGCATGCGGATACCATTCGGTGATGAAACCTTGGGAGAAAGAGACGTGCACGGAGACTGTTGTCGGGTGGTCGGCGTAGAAATAAAGAACTGGCGTTTCCATGCGCACCGTTCCGCGCAGGCCGCCCTTGAAATCGGGCGTTTGGAAATGTTCGACGAACTCTGGAAGATCGGTTGAGCCCGTCAGCGGCAGCCAATCAGCTGCGCGCCCGTCCTTCCCGGCAATCGAAGTAAATGTTCCCCATTCGTGTGCAGTGAGGCCTGGGTCGGAGGCGGGCGTTTGCGCGCGGAAAAGCGCCGGCAAGGCGGCTAAAGAAAGCGCGAGAACTGCGCAAGCAAGCAGGCGAGATTTCATGGTATCGGCTCCTTGTTTTCCCATCGGCTAAATTGACGCGAAAAAACAGGTGAGTGTTAACAACACTAGAACGCTGGAAGCACGGCGGCAAGGATTGCCGGAAGAGTCGCGGCGTCCGCCGCTTGCCTGGCGTCTGGTGCTCCACTAGAGTGCATTTATGGGTTCCGACTTCGAGAAGTTTGAGCCGCATCGGCTGCTGAAGAACGGGCACGCGATGACGATTGCGTCGGCGTTTGTACGCAGGCGGTTTGATTTGCCGACCGCGGAAGACCGCTTGTTTCAAGTGGACGCCGAGTCGCGGATTCTTGGGAAATGCCACTGGCAGCCGGGGAAGCGGCGGGACGCGCCGGTGATCGCGATTGTTCATGGGCTTGAGGGGTCGAGCGAGTCGAATTACGCTTGCGGCATTGCGGAAAAGGCGTTCCGCCGGGGCTATCACGCGGTGCGATTGAACCAGCGAAATTGCGGCGGCACGGAGTCGCTCACGCCGACGCTGTATAACTCGGGAATGAGCGGGGACTACCGTGCGGTGCTGGAAGAATTGTCAAACGGCGATGGATTCGAACAGGTTTTCTTCGCCGGATACTCGATGGGCGGGAATTTGGTGACGAAGATGACGGGCGAGTTTGGAGATGTTGTCCCCAAGGCCTTACGCGGGGTGTGCGTGGTTTGCCCGGCGATGGATCTTGGTGCGTGCGCGGATGCGCTGGAGAGGCGTGACAATTTCTTCTACCAGCGGCATTTTGTGAAAGGGCTGATGGCGCGCTACGCACGAAAAGCCGAGCTTTTCCCGAGGCGCTATCCGAAGAATGGATTTGGACCTGTGCGCTCCGTGAGGGAATTCGATGACAAGATTACAGCGCCGCAGTTCGGCTACCGGGACGCGCAGGATTATTACGACGCCGTGGGAGCGAAGAAGGTGATTGCGCAAGTGCGCGTGCCGATGCTTATGATTACGGCGCAGGACGATCCGTTTGTGCCGTACGAATTATTCTTGAAAGCAAACCCAGGGCAGAATCCGGCGATCCGGTTCGTCTCGCCGGAACACGGCGGACATTGCGGCTTCATTTCGAATCAAAGCGGAGCGGAGCGCTTCTGGGCCGAACAAAGAATCGTCGAGTTTTGCGATGCCCTTCGCGCGGCGTGATATCAGCCCAACGGTTTTTCGAGCGATACCTGGAAGTTTTGCGTCAGGAGCTGCGCAGGCCCGTCGGGCATGATGACCATGTCGTCTTCGCAGCGAATGCCAAACTCGCCGACAACGTAGATGCCCGGTTCATTGGAAAAAGTCATGCCCGGTTCGAGGTTCGTCGTGCTGCCTTTGACCAGATAAGGATGCTCGTGGCCGTCGAGGCCGATGCCGTGGCCGAGGCGGTGCGTGAAGTATTTGTAGCCAGGACCATATCCGCCGTTGACGATGACCGCGCGGGCGGCATCGTCGACCGTGCCGGATAGCCTCCCGGCACGCGCCGCGTCCAACGCGGCGTCCTGCGCTTTGCGCGTCAGTTCATAGGCTTTCGCGATTTTCTCCGAAGGTTTACCCATGATGCCCATACGAGTGACGTCCGAGGCGTAGCCGTCGACGGCGCAGCCGCCATCAATCAAAACTACATCGCCTTCTTTTAGCTTTTGCGGTTGCTTGGTGCCGTGTGGAAGCGCGGCCGAGGGGCCAAGAAGCACCAGCGCGCCGCCGTGCAGGCCCATCTTTGAAAAGCCAGCCTCGACGAGATGCGCGATATCCTCTTGCGACATTCCTTCGCGCAACGCGGCAAAAACTGGGCGATACACATCGAAGGTGGCTTCGCAGGCCAGGCGCATCAGTTCGAGTTCGTGCGCAGATTTGCGGCCCCGGCACGCGATGGTGACAGGATCGGCGGACACGTATTCAAATCCGGGAGCAGCCGCGCGAAGGTGATCGGAATACGTGAAGTACGCGGTTTCTTCGACGCCGAGCCGGCCGGTGCGAACACCTTGGTCAGCGAGCGCGCCCGCAGCAAGCTTCGTGGGACTCTCATCTTCCTGCCAAACGCGGATTTCGATGGGGAACCGCAGTTGCTCCCGCAGACGCCCTTCTTCGAAGCCCGGGCAGACGAGAACAGGTTTACCTTCGCGTGGCAGAACGAGCCCGACGAGGCGCTCGCTCAAGCCCCAGCGAATGCCTGTGAAATAATAGAGCGAAGTGCCAGGAGCGAAAAATAGCGCATCAAAATTCGGTTTCAGCTCAGACATCAACTGCTGTGCGCGGGTCAAACGCGCTCGGAATTCCTCCGCGGTAATAGGTTTGAGGCGATCTCCAAGAGGCTTCAAACCTGAGAAGTCCGCCTTAGGAGCGTCTTGCGGCGATGTCACCCCGGCTTTAGAGCCGGTAACCAAAGCAAGAGAAGAAGCCGCGGCGGCGCTTTGCAGGAAGCGGCGGCGCGTGGTTCCGAAAGATATGGGCATCGATGTTTTCTCCAGTGTGGAGAAGACGTTTACTTGGCCCAGGCATAGCTTGTCAAGCAGCATGAGAGAAAAGGCGAGCGGCGAAAAATGCAAAGGGAAGCAATTTGGAGAAAATCAGTGAAGAACTACTCCATCCGGACAGCGTTAATATTTTTTCCCTGAACCTTAAGTTCGATGCCGAGCGGTGGCCGCAGGTCCGAACCTTGTGCGATAGCGCCACGCACCCAGACATTGCCAGGGAGATTCGTTAATTTGAGTGGATCGTAAAGCGTGCGGCTGCAGGGGTTGCCGACCATGGGATGCTTCGCTCCGCTGAAATCATAATCGGTCTTCAGCTTGGCGAGATCCTTGATGTACTCGAGCTGGCAATTCCCGTAAGGAGCATTCATCGAGAAGGCCCAATAACCGCTCTCCTGCGAAGCAGAACTCGCCGGCAAACGAATTAAAAGTCCCGGAACGTTTTCTCCCGTCAATCCATTGCGTATGAAGAACTGCTTGGAAGTCCATGGCTGGACCATTTCCGCAATGCTGGCGATGCCCGGATCCTGTTGGGTTGCATGCGGGAGCGCGGCATTTGGATCAGGCGCCGGTGACGGCACCTCAATCTGAGGGGGAGGTTCGGCTGGAGGAAGTTCTGTATGCCGTGGACGGAGCATCCATCGGCCGCCGAAAAAAACCACCAACAAGACCGCGAGAAGTACTCCAACCATTCGAACCGTGGGATTATTCAAGGGGCTACGGCTCGAGCCCGTCCCCGAAACTCCGGGGATCTGCGGCATATCTGCCTTGTAGCGGTCAGGCGGGGACTGGTCTGACATATGGCTGTGTCGTGCTCTTAATTATCGCCGGATGCGCACCCAGCACGAGGGTGCCCGCGGCGTTCGTTGGGCGAAGGATCCTTATCCCGGATATTGTAGTGCGAGACGGAATACCGGGCAACACAGGGTAGTCTGGAAATGGTGTGGGAAGCAACCGTACTAGCCCGCCGGAGGGGTCAAGTTCGTGCCCTTTCTGACAACACTCTGTTATTGAGAAGGTTACAATAAATGCCTAGAGGCTTGTCTGTAGCGCTTGAGGCCTCTAGTGTAGTAGGAAGCATGGGGAGGACCGGCTTCCTCGCCGACTAGAATGAGTCCCGATTCTCGTGGGGGCGCGCGGGCTTTCGTCCGCAGCCTGAACATTTTATTGAAGTTCGCACGGCTTTATGAATTTGGTCACGTGCGGACAGCGGCGCAGTTTGAAACTGCGTGGAAAGAGCTCCGTGGTGCGCTCGATGAGAGCGCCGGCAGTGGGCTCTTGCTCGGCGCTTCGGGAAACCAAATTTTGCTGGACGGTGTGCCGCTCGGCGCTTCCGCCGGCGAAAAAAGTTTCGCACAGCTTCTGACCGGCTCGGGAATTGCCAGCATTCACTTCTCTCCAAATCTTACGCAACCGCAATTTGCCCGCTTCGTGCGAGGCTTTCCCAGCGGAAACGCCAAACCATCTTCTCTTGCGGAGCAATTGAAGTCCGCGCTCGCCGGTGAAACCAGCATCAAGGTCAATGAGATCCGCTACGTCGCGGAAGATTCTTCCGTGGCGGGGATCAAGATGGCCGCGCAACTCACTGCGAAGGCTCTCGGTGCGCAAGGCGACAAGTTTAAGGATTTCTTCGAAGACCCCAACAAACTCCTGCAGATGATTCTTGCAGCGGAAAGTTCGCGCGGCGGGGGCGGAGGTGGTGGTGGCGGAGGAGGAACTGGTCCGGGGTTTGGTCCTGGTGGCGGCGGCTCGAGTGGAGTGCCCGGTGGTGGCGGCACGGGCGCTGGTGGATTTGGTACGGGTGGTGGAGGGGGAGCGGGAACCCCAAGTCAAGCTGGCAGTCTTTGGGAAAGTGGCGGTGGTTCAGGGACCTCCGGAGGCGGGTTAGGAACAGGTAGCGGCGGCGCAGCCAATGGTCCGGGCGGCGGCCCCGGCGGAGGCACGGGCGTTGGCGGGAGTGGCGGTTCTGGCGGAAGCGGCATCGGCGGAGGCGGCGCTGGGGCCGGTGGTGGGGCGGGGATTGGCGGTTCTGGCGGTGGTGGCGGGGTTGGCAGTGGAGGCGCGGGCGGCGGAGCAGGAACAGGCGGCAGTGGTGTCGCCGGCGGAGCTGGTGGTGGTGGAGAAGCGGCTCCTGGAAAGTGGCTCACTGCATCGGCTCTACTCAGAGGCACCACTCTAAGCGGCGGCGGCCCAAACCCAGGCGCACCAGGTGCGGGAGCTGGAGGAGGAGGCGGCGCGGGATTCTCCGTCGCGGAAGAAGATGTCCGAGCGATGCTCGGGCTCTTCGCACAGCTCGGGAAGTCCCGCAAAGATCCCGAAGCAAAAATGGACGTTCCGACATTTCAGTCGCGCTTGAGCGCGATGCCCGTGCGCGCGCAATTTACCTTGCAGCAGGCCCTTGCAGGGCTGGCGGCGCAGGCGCCTTCGGAAAAAGCCGACAAGCCGATGTTGCTGAAACTTGCCGAACACGTGGCCATTCGGTTTGCGCTGGATAGCTACGAACGCGGCGAGCTTCGCGTCAACGCCGTAAAACAGCTTCTTGATCGTATGAACTCGGAGATCGAGGCGCTGCGCAAGATTCTTGGTTCGCAAGAAGAAATGATGGCCCAGGCCGGGCTGTCGGTGCAGACCTACACGGAGCTGCTCGACCAGGAGTTCTGGGAACAGGTCCCGGAAGAAAACAAAAAAGAAGTGCTGACCTCGGACGAGGCTTGGTGCGTTCCTCCGCGCAACGTGCGCGCCTTCCTGGAAGATATGCTGCGCCGCGGCGAATTGAAAACTGTGAACGAAATTTTGATGAAGTACGCTGCGTGCGTCGCGCTGGAAGCGCCGGAAGCGCGGCGAACCACGGCGATTGGCCTTTCCGATTTGGCAGAACTGTATGGCAGCGGCGACGGCAGCGCGCTGATGGAGTCAATCCGCCGCCTGGGAAATCAGCTCGCCGTTGAGCGCGAGCCGGAGCTGCAAACGCTGATCAGCGCTGCGTTCGTGCGCATGAGCCAGGAAGCCGCCTCCAAGCGCTGTTATCCGGCCATGCAGCAGGCGCTATCATCGCTAGATAATATTGAACAGCAGCGGCCGGGATCGACCCAGAGCCTTCGCCCACGTATCGGCGCCGAGGAACGCTTGCCGGAATTCATTGAAGAGGCCCTGCGAGGCGGACACATTGCCGACGGCATGACCGAAATTTTGGCACTGATGCCCAAAGCCACGTTGCACTACGTGACAAACCGTTTCGGCCACTGCGGCTTCCGCGAAGATTGCGAAGTGCTGGGCAATATTGTGCGAGGGCTCGGCGAAGATTCCACGCAGCGCCTTCTGGAAATTCTGCAAACGGCGCCCGCAAACGAAGCCGCGGAGACCATCGGCTTGCTGAGCCATTTCGCTCCCGATGCCGTCGACAAAATTCTTCCCGTGCGGCTGAGCCAGTGGCCGCGTTCTTCTCATGACCGCGCCGTTCGCCAGCTTTCTTCTGCTCCGCCGGAACAGCGCGCCAAGCTGCTCGTCTCGCTCTACGATTCGCTCGATGCTCTCATCCGTCCCCTGGCCATCGACGAAATGGGCATGAGTGGACAGCCGGACTGCATTCCCAAACTGGTGGAACTTGCCCAGAATGATCACACGCCTCCTTTTCACCGGCTGAAAGCCCTCGAAGCGCTCGGTCGCTTGCGTGCCTCCGCCGCCAGCCCCACGCTGCAGCACATCATGGATGCGCGCCAGGTATGGCGCTGGGTCTACCCAACGGAATTGCGAATTGCTGCCGCGCAAGCGCTCATGAGGATTGATCCCACCATGGCCCTGGAAAAACTCAACTCCAGCGGACTCGAGCGCAAGGATTTGACCCTTGAGCCCACGGATCCCGAGCCCAACTCCTCGGTGATGCGCCAGCGTCGTTACGCGCGTCTGAAGCTTTCGAAGAATCTCGTCGGTGTGACCACCAACCTGCGCGAGAATTTCCGGCTATCGATTCCGGAGCTAAATCTGGGTGGCGGAATTGGCTCCGGTGAACGCCACCTTGCGCCAGGTTCTCTGCTCTCGCTGAAATTTGCGCAAGGCGTGAGAAACATCAAAGCCCAGGCAATCGTCCGCGGTGCGCGTCCGCAAGCGATGGCCTTCGAATTTGTCGATATGGATTTGGAAGACCGCTCCCGGCTGCGCAAAATCCTGCTGGAGCTGGGCGGAATTCCACAAGTTGCGGCAGTGACCAATCGTAGCAAACGGCGCGGCCGCGTAGCGCTCAACAAGTAGTTAGCACAAAGATTTGACGGCGTGCGAAAGCGCGCAACCCCCTTCCAACCTGTCCTCGTGCGGAGCGAACCCGTCCGTGCGAGCAGGTCTTGCACCCGTCCTCATGGCGGCTTGACATCGGAGGCACATAGGACCTCTGTACCATTGCCGCTAACGGGCCATAACCCTACGGTACTAGCTAGATAGTCCTACTGAGGAACGGGCATAACGGCGAATGATAGCGGATTCTAAGTCGACTTCAGGACGGGCCTTCGTAAGAAGCCTTAACATTCTCCTGAAGTTTGCCCGTTTGTACGGCTTCGAGCACAGCCGTACCATCGAACAGCTGGACATCGCCTGGCGCGAGCTACACGCGGCGATCCCCATGGGAACGGATGCGGGCCTGATGCTGGGCGCGACCGGTTCTCAGTTGCTGCTGGACGGCGTTCCCCTAGAGGGCGCTCCCGCCGAAAAACAATTCGCACAGTTGCTCTCTGCCGCAGGACTGGCCAGCATTCAATTTTTCCCCTCCGTCACTCAGGAAGAAATTGGCAGGTTTGCCCGCGCGTTTCCGACGGGTAAAGCAAAGCCCACCGAACTCGCCATTCAACTGAAAGCCGCACTCTCTGGCGCCCAGGGTATTCGCCTGAATGAGATCTGCTTTGTCGCGACCGACTCGCGCTTGAAAGATGCCAGCGTCGCCGCGCAACTCGCCGCCGCTTCTCTCGGCGGAGATCAGGACGAATTCAGAAAATGGCTCAATGACCCGCAAAAATTGCTCGAATTGATTGCCGCGGCGCAGGGCTCAAAAGGCGGCGGAGCGGTTGGCACAGGCGCGGGGCCTGGTGGTTCGGGCTCCGGTGGCGGCGAGGCTGGCACCGGCAGCGGAGGTAACGGCGGCGGAACTGGCGTGGGTGGCGGTATTGGCGGAGAGGCGATTGGCGTCGGCGGATCGGGAGTTGGGGGATCAGCGGGTGGGGGAGCGGGTGCCGGAGGAGCTTTATCAAGCGGACCGTATGTACCAGGGTCGGGCCTCGTAGCGGGAATGGGCCAAGGCACTGGCGTTGGCGGCGGAGCTGGCCTAGGACCAGGGCCGGGCGGCGCGGGTGGCGGCACTGGCAGCGGACCGTGGCACGGAACGGGCAAAAGCGCCGGGCCGAGCGAAGACGAAATCTATGGAATTTTGGGCGCGCTGACCAGCTTTGGCAACGTCGGCGCAGGTCAGGGCGGCGCTGCCGCGGCCGGGGAGTTCCAGCAGCAGATGAACCAATTGCCGGGCACCGCGCAGGACACTCTCAAGCGCGCGATTGCCGGACTCGCGGCGCAAGCGCCCGAAGGCCAGCCCGACGAATCGGTCCTTGTTAAACTCGCCGAGCATCTGGCGATTCGTTTTGCGCTCGAGCGCTTCGAGAGCGGCGAAGTCAAAGTAAATGCCGTGCGGCAAATGCTCGACCGTATGAACCAGGAGATCGAAAATCTCCGCAAGATTCTCGGCGCGCACGAAGACAAGATGACCGACGCCGGAATAATGGTTGAATCTCACCGCGAGATTCTCGACCGTCAGTTTTGGGCCGCTGTCCCAGAAAGCGGCAAACAGGCCGTTCTGCTATCGAACGACGCCTGGTGCATCCCGCCGAAAAACGTACAGTCCTACGTCGCCCATTTGATCGAAACGGGAGACGTCGCGCAGGCCATCAGCATCCTCCAGAACTATGCCTCGTGCGCTGACAGCGAAGAGCTCGATGCGCGCAAAAAAACCGCGATGGGTTTGTCCGAGATGGCCGAGCTCTACGCGAAGGCCGATCCCAAGCTCCTCGGCGAAGCATTGCGTCATTTGGGCTTGCGCTTGAATGTCGAGCAAGACACCGATTTGCAGACGATCGTGAGCGCCGCTTTCGTTCGGCTTAGCCAGGAGGCCGCCACCAGCCGGTGTTTCCCGGTGATGGAGCAGGCGCTGGACTTAATTTCCGGTGTCGAAGCGCAGCGGCCCGGCATCGGCCGCAGCTTGCGCCCGAAAATGGGCATCGAAGAACGCGTTCCGGAATTTGTCGACGAAGCCTTGCGAGCGCGCCAAGCAGTCGCGGGCCTGACCAACGTTTTGAAAATGCTTCCGCAGACGGCGATGGAGCAGCTTTCCATGCGCTTTAACCGCTGCAGTCTGCGAGAAGACGCCGAGCATATATCCAATCTGGCCTCCGACCTTGGTGAAGAAGGATTGCAATACCTGCGCAGCACCGTTCGCGGCGGACCGATCACCGAAGCCGTCGAAATGGCCGGGCTTCTGAGTAAGCTGGATCCCGAAGCCGTGGAAGTCTTCTTGCCCGCGCGAATGAAGGATTTTCCCAGGACGTCGCAGGACCGCATCGTGCGCCAAATTTCTGCCAGCGGCGCTCCGGGGCGTTGCAGGATTCTTCTTGAAATGCTCGATCATGTCGATCCGCTGATTATGCCTCTCGTGATCGATGAGATTGGTGTGACCTCCGACCGCGAAGCTCTGGGGCGTTTGCTCACGATTGTTGACGGGGACCTGCCAACCGGCGGCGGTCCTTATCTGCAAGTGAAAGCCATCGAGGCGCTGGGCCGCATTCACGCGCCTGAATCCACGATTACCCTCAAGCGTATTGTCGAGGCCAAAAAAATGTTTGGGTGGGTCCATCCCCAGGAGCTTCGCATCGCCGCGTTGCAAGCGCTCGTGGGACTAGAGCCGAACTGGGCGCGCGATTTCGCGGCCAAGAGCGGACTCGACCGGGAAGATCTGGCCTTGGCGCCTCTCGAGGTCAAGCCAAACTCAAAATTCGTGCGCCAACGGCGCCACACCCGTGTCCGTCTGCACAAGCCGGTTACCGCCGTCAGTACAAACCTCAAGGAAGCTTGCCGCCTAGAGATCAAAACGGCGAGCCTCTCGGGCGGTTTTGCCAGCATCAGCAGGCATCTCGCTCCGGGGACGCATGTGCAACTTAAGCTGCAGCTCGGGATGCGCAACGTGCTTGCCACTGCCCTTATGAGGGACTATCGCGCCCAGGACATGGCTTTCGAAATAGTCGATATGAGCCTCGACGAGCGCAGCAAATACCGCCGCCTCCTGGCAGACAATCAATCGAGTTCTTCCTCCGCCTCGGACGCCAAGAGCCAGAACGTGCCGGTCGAGACCTCCCCAACGCGGTAGAAGGCTCCTCGCCGTGTCGACGTTCTTGGCGCTGGCGCATCCAAACAGTTAGAATAGAATGTTTGCACTGGTCGCGGGTGAGCGGCTGGTGCGTTTACTCTCGCGGAGCACCGCCAGGAGACGGCGAAACCCTTCATGGATGTTGCCAAGGCAGTGGACACAGTTGTCGCTCGGTTTATCGGCACCAAGCACGAGCGCGACATCAAAAAATTGCAACCTCTCGTCGTGGCCATCAACGCACGCGAAGCCGAAGTGCGCGCGCTCAGCGACGATGACCTAAAGCTTCGCTTTGCCGCGCTTAGAGCGGAAGTGCAAGAGCAGCTCAAGGACGCGGACCCTACCGACACGACCTATAAAGAGCTTCTGAAGAAAGTGTTTGAGCCGGCGATTGTCCCCGCTTTTGCCTTGGTCCGCGAAGCGGGCCGCCGTTTTCTGAACATGCGCCACTTCGATGTTCAGCTCATCGGCGGAATGGTTCTGCATGACGGCAAAATCGCCGAAATGAAAACGGGTGAAGGCAAGACGCTCGTTGCCACGTTGCCTGCGGCGTTGAATGCACTGGCGGGGCGCGGCGTGCACGTCGTCACAGTGAACGACTACTTGGCGCGGCGCGACGCCGAGTGGATGAGCCCGCTCTATCGCGGTCTGGGGCTTTCCGTTGGCGTGATCGTGCATGATCTGGACGATGCGCAACGCAAAGCCGCCTACGGCGCCGATCTCACCTACGGCACGAACAACGAATTTGGCTTCGACTACCTCCGCGACAATATGAAGTACGATCTCGCGCAATGCGTCCAGCGCGGCCACCAGTTTTGCATCGTTGACGAGGTGGACTCCATCCTCATCGACGAAGCCCGCACCCCGCTGATCATCTCCGGCCCGTCGGAAGAGTCCACGGACAAATACGCAAAGATCGACAAGATTATTCCCAAGCTCATTCAGGATATCGACTACACCCTCGACGAAAAACATCGCACCGCGACGCTCACCGAAGAAGGCTTCAGCAAGTGCGAGCGCCTGCTCAGCCTCAGCAACATGTCCGATCCCGCCAACATCGAAATCATGCACCACGTGTACCAGGCGTTGCGCGCCCACGCTCTGTACAAGATTGATGTCGACTACGTGAATAAAGACGGCGAGATTATCATCGTTGACGAATTCACCGGCCGCCAGATGCCCGGCCGCCGCTGGTCCGATGGATTGCATCAAGCCGTCGAAGCCAAGGAAGGCGTCAAAATCGAGCGCGAAAATCAAACGCTCGCCACTATCACCTTCCAGAATTATTTCCGCATGTACAAAAAGCTTTCCGGTATGACCGGTACGGCGGAAACGGAAGCTGCCGAGTTCGGCAAGATTTATAACCTCGATGTGGTCGCCATCCCTACCAACCGCACGCTGATTCGCGAAGAGCATCGCGACGTCGTCTACCGCACCGAAAAGGAAAAATTCGAAGCCGTGGTGAATGGCATTCTCCAGGAAGACAATTCGCTCGCCAACGGCATCCGCCACTATCACGAACGCGGTCAGCCCGTGCTCGTCGGAACGATCTCCATCGAAAAATCGGAAGCCATCGCCGCCATCTTGAAAAAGGCCGGCGTGCCGCACCAAGTGCTCAACGCCAAGCAGCACGAGCGCGAATCGGGCATTGTCGCCCAGGCTGGACGCAAGGGCGCCGTCACCGTGGCCACCAACATGGCTGGCCGCGGCACGGACATTCTTCTCGGCGGCAATCCCGAGCAGATGACGCGCGATCATTTTTTGAAGAACAAACTGGCCATGCCTTACGCCGCCGCGCCGGCTGTCATTCCCGCCGAAGTCGGGAAAGACGCGCTGCCCGCTGTGCCCATGGTTCTTTTTCAGCACGAAGGAAAAATCTTCCAAGTGCCGTCGGATCAGTGGAAGCCCATCTACGAACAGTTTGCCCAGCAGTGCAAAGCCGAGCACGACGAAGTCGTCGCTCTTGGTGGTCTGCACATTCTCGGCACCGAACGCCACGAAGCCCGCCGCATTGATAACCAGCTTCGCGGGCGCGCCGGCCGCCAGGGTGACCCAGGTTCCTCGCGCTTCTTCCTCTCGCTCGAAGACGATCTCATGCGCATCTTCGGCGGCGAACGCATGAAAGCCCTCATGTTCCGCCTCGGCATGACCGAAGGCGTTCCCATCGAGTCCGGCCTCATCTCACGCCGCATCGAAAACGCGCAAAAATCCGTCGAAGCGCAAAACTTCGACGCCCGCAAACACCTTCTCGAATACGACGACGTGATGAACAAGCAGCGTGAGACGATTTACGCCATTCGCCGCTCCGCGCTCGAAGGCAAAGATCAGCGCGATTACGTTCTCGGCGTTGCGGAAGATGTCGCGCGCGAATTAGTCGATACTTTCTGTCCGCGCGACCAGCATCCCGATCAGTGGAACACCACGCAGTTCCTCGCGGAAATGAACGCTCAGTTCGGCATCGATGCAAAAGCCGCCGGCGCCGATCCCGGCACGCTGAGCCATGACGAACTTGCCGAAGCCACGGTAAAAGCCGTCACCACGCGCTACGAAGAAAAAGAAAAACAGTTTGGCGCCGACCTTGTCCGCTGGCTCGAACGCCGCATCATTCTCGACGTCGTCGATTCGCAGTGGAAAGACCACCTTCTCTCGCTAGATCACTTGAAAGAAGGCATCGGCCTCCGCGGCTACGGCCAAAAAGATCCCCTTGTCGAGTTCAAAAAAGAAGCGTTCGTCTTGTTCGAAGACATGATGACGCGCATCGACAACGAAACGATCCGCTACTTGTTCCACATCCAGGTGCAACAGAACGAGCAACCTCCGCAAGGTGGACCAGGACAAGCACCTCCACCTCCGCAGCCGATCCGCCAACGCGCTGGAGCCGCCGTTGCCAGCGCCGCCGCCCGCGCCAGCGAGCCGCCTCCGCAGCGCTTACCCGCCTTCGCCCGCGAAATGGAGCGCAAACAAGAGCGTCAGCAAAAAGAGTTGCAGTACCAAACCGGCCCCGCGCAAGCCGAAGCCCCCAAGCCCGCCCGCGCCGGCGCAAAAGTCGGCCGCAACGATCCCTGCCCCTGCGGCTCCGGCAAAAAGTACAAAAAATGCCACGGCGCAACGCATAAATGGAAGGATGGATTGCCTTCAGTTAATTGAAGAGAAGAAATGCAGGGAGTGAATCACCGGCTCCAAGTCTTCGAGCCCACCATCGTCGGGACCTATCAGCAGAAATTGAACGGCGCATTTCTTTCTGAACGCAAGATACTCTCGGACGAATTGAACATGCCCGCCCGTGGTCTCTTTGAGTCTTGCTTTCCAAAGTGTTTCTCCCGCAATCATGATTTTCTCTATATTTCCGAGATACTCGACGGGGAGTTTCCTCTCGCGCATTACCTCAGCTGCCGCTTTAAAGAACGCCTCCCCGCTGAATGGCTCCTGTTCGCCGCTCACATCCGAAGCAAGAATCTCTACCCCTCTGCGATCAAATCCCGTCTTCCCGCTCGTGTTTTCAACCACTACAAGAGTGGGGGCGCTTAGCATGCGGCTTCGCATGAAATGCTCTTTCAGTTTGGGATCGGTTTCAGCGAGTTTGTCCTGTGTTGCTTTCTGCTGGGCTTCGACTTCCTTTTCTGTGGAAATCGTCCACCCCTTGGGCAGCTCTATAGAAAAGCCGAAGTACGGGTTACGATACACATTGCCGATGATGATGCTTCCGTCGGAGCGGATGATTTTGTCTGCGGGTTCCGTTTGCGAGATTGATTGATCTTGCTGCCAAGCCGGGAAGCCTAGATTGGACTCTGGGTGTTTGCTGCAATTGTAGCGATTGAGCACAAGAAGCAACGACACGGAGAGAAGGGACGCTCGCACATTCGACGTCATGGCGGAGCGAGAATACCATTACAATTATAGATTGCGCGACTAGGTTTCATTCACTGTTAAGGAACAGGAGCTAATCTCGATGCCGCCAGCACCTATGCCCCAGCAACAACCCGAACGCCATCCCATCCCCGGCGTAAAAAATCTAGTAGCCGTAGCCAGCGGCAAAGGCGGCGTCGGCAAAACCACAGTCGCCGTCAACCTCGCGCTCGCCCTGGTAAACCTTGGCCACAAAGTCGGCCTAATGGACGCCGACGTCTACGGTCCAAACGTCCCCATCATGCTAGGCACCCTGCAAGAGCCGCAAGCCACAGCCGACAAGCGCATCATCCCGGTCCAGGTCGCCGGCATGAAAATGATCTCCATGGGCCTGCTCAACCCCGGGGATAAACCGATGGTCTGGCGCGGCCCAATGCTCCACAGCGTCATCACGCAATTCCTGCGCAGCGTCGAGTGGGGCGAACTCGATTACCTCATCATCGATCTCCCGCCCGGCACCGGCGACGTCCAACTGACACTCATCCAAACGGTAGCCGTCACAGGCGCAGTGGTAGTCACCACGCCCTCAACGGTCGCGTTAGCCGACGTCCGCAAAGCCATCGAAATGTTTCGCCAGGTCAACGTCGAAGTCCTGGGCGTAGTCGAAAACATGAGCACGTTCCGCTGCCCGCACTGCGATAAGCCCATCGACATCTTCGGCCACGGCGAAGGCGCCAAAACCGCCATCGCCTACGGCGTCCCCATCCTCGGCGAAATCGAAATCGACCCCCGCATCCGCATCGGCGGCGACACCGGCAAACCGGTCGCCGGCCAGGGCGAGTCCGCTCCCGCCACGCAAAGCCTCTACGCCCTAGCCCGCGCCGTAAAGGCCCGCCTAGCCGAAGTCACCGCCACCCCCGGTGGTCCCAACGTCACCATCGACTGACAGTGAGCGACTGGTTGCGCGTGCGTGTTATGATTCGATTCTTAGAATTGGCGTTCGCTTGATCGGCGGTTGGGCCTCGGTTATCCATGATGACTGCAGTATGTGAACTTAAGTCTTTTAGAATCAATGCTTACAGAAGAGCTCGTAAGTGTTGCATCTAAAAAACTTAGAGGGAAGCTAAGTCGTTTAGATGCAACGATTACAAGAAACAGGGGGAGGGTATAGCACAATGTCCAGTCATAATCCCAGCTTGAACCCCGCCCGCGGTTCGCTAGAACTGGGCCGACAGCCCGACATCCGTCCCTACCGCGGCAAGCGCCCGCAAATCGCCGCATCGGCTTACATAGACCCCGCCGCCGTCATCATCGGCGACGTAGTCATCGGCGAAGACTCCAGCGTCTGGCCCTGCACCGTGATTCGCGGCGACGTCCACCACATCCGCATCGGCGCCCGCACCAACATTCAGGACGGCTGCGTCCTTCACGTCATGCGCGACGAGCACCCGCTCGTCCTCGGTGACGACGTAACCATCGGCCACTCCGTCACGCTCCACGGCTGCACCATCGAGTCGCGCTGCCTCGTCGGCATGGGTGCCGTCATCCTCAACGGCGTGCACATCGGCGCCGGCAGCATCGTAGCCGCCGGCACGCTCCTCCTGGAAGGAGCCAAAATTCCGGCGGGGAGCCTAGTCGTAGGCCACCCCGGCAAAGTCAAACGCCCCCTAACCGGCATCGACCAAGCCAGCATCGATGCTTACGCCCAGCGTTACGTCGAGTACAAAAATATCTACCGCGAGGAACGGCACGAGTGAGCGATCAGGAAAAAGCTGCCAAGCGCGCTCAGTGGGAAGAAATCAACCGCGCCAAAGCCGCCGCAAAGGAAAAGGAGCGAGTCGCTTCGGAGAGTGCAGCGCCACGCACGGGCACACCTGACAAGAAATTCCAAGCCGTCCGCGGAACACGCGATTTGCTTCCGCCGGACACAGGACTATGGAACCGCGTTGAACAAACCGCCCACGACGTCTTCAGCACTTTCGGCTTCGGCGAGATACGCACGCCGATCTTCGAGGAGACTGAAGTTTTTGCCCGCTCCATCGGTGCCGAGACCGATGTCGTCGCCAAAGAGATGTACACGTTCGGAGATCGACCAGCCGAGATGCCCACAATGAGCGAAATCGCGGCATCTTTCGGAAATTATGCGCGTCAGCTAATCTTGTTCTTTGATCGTGGAGAAATACCGCAGACTGAGTCAAATCGAGGGTTAATTGAGCTACTGAAGATAAAAGTAAGAGACTTAGATGAAGCGTACAGAGTCGTCGAAGCCAGTAAGAAGACGGGTGTGGGCCTGCAAACCGCATTCGGACGCTGCAATGACATTTTGCTGGAGATGGGATCGGTCACAAACGGTCTAGTTCTTGGGGCGTCGCTAACGATGCGCCCTGAAGCGACGGCTAGCGTTTGCCGGGCTTATATCGAGCACAACATGCAGCAGTTGCCGCAGCCGGTGAAGCTGTATTACATGGGGCCGATGTTTCGGCGGGAGCGGCCGCAGAAGGGACGCTACCGGCAGTTCTATCAGATTGGCGCGGAAATTCTTGGCGGGCCGGACGCTCCGGCGATCGATGCCGAACTGATCGAAATGCTGATGACGTTCTTCGAGAAGTGTGGCTTACAGGGAACCGAGCTCAGCATCAATTCCATCGGCCACGCCGCGGACAACTGCCGACGCGGCTACGTCGCGAAGTTGCGTGAAGAACTCATCAAAGTGAAGGACAAACTCGGCCCGGACTCGCAGCGTCGCATCGAGACGAATCCGCTGCGCGTCCTCGACTCGAAGTTGGAACACGAGCAAGCGTTCATCGAGAAACTGCCGCGCATCGCCGATCATCTTTGCGACGAGTGCAAAGCGCACTACGCTGCTGTGAAACGCGACCTCGATCTGCGCGGCGTGGTGTATCACGAGAATTGGCGGCTCGTTCGCGGCCTCGACTACTACATGCGCACCACGTTTGAAATCACCGCGCGTGGGCTCGGTTCGCAAAACGCGGTCTGCGGCGGCGGCCGCTATGACGGTCTCGTCGAACTTCTCGGCGGCCCGCCCACAAAAGGCATTGGCTTTGCCATCGGCGAAGACCGCCTGATCTTGTCGCTGCAAGAAGGCGGCAAAGCGCCCGCCGCGCAAGGCCCTGACGTTTTCATCGCCTGGATGGGCCAGAATGCTTACGCCACTGCGATACGCGCCGCCAAAACTTTGCGCAACGCAGGCTTGCGCGTGGAGCTGCCAGCCACGGAACTGAAATTCGGAAAAGCGCTCGAGCGCGCCAGCAAGCTCGGCTCGCGCTTCGCCCTCATCCTCGGCGACAATGAACTCCAGAGCGGCGAGTGGACCCTTAAAAACCTCGCAACCAGCGAGCAACAGAAACTCACCGAACAAGCTCTGCTAGAATATCTGCAGAAGTTGTAGGTGCCGGGCTTCAGCCCGGCATCTGTGGCACAGGCTTCAGCCTGTGCGGGTCACAGGATCTTGGCGGCATTAGGATTGTAGTGGCGCAGCATGCTGCGCCCTGTAGCATGGCATACAAGAGCACAGACTCAAGTCTGTGCCACCGGAGAAGCCCTTGTTGGATTTTCTAGGCAATCTGAAACGTACACATTACTGCGGCGCACTGCGCGCTTCGGACGAAGGGCGCGACGCCATCGTCATGGGCTGGGTCTCCGGCCGCCGCGATCTCGGCAACTTGCTCTTCCTCGACATTCGCGACCGCACCGGCATTGTCCAGGTCGTCTTCAACAAGGAGTCGCAGCCCGCCGCGCACGCCAAAGCCGAGCAAGCGCGCAGCGAATTTGTGGTCGCTGTCGAAGGCAAAGTGATCAAGCGGCAAAAAGCGAATCCCGAGCTCGCCACCGGCGAAGTCGAGCTGATCGCTACAAAACTCCACATTCTAAACAACGCCAAAACGCCGCCGTTTCCCATCGAAGACGAAATCAACGCGGCCGAAGAAACGCGCCTGCGCTACCGCTATCTCGACCTGCGGCGTCCCAAGCCGCACCGCAACCTCGCGCTGCGCCACAAAATCGTTCTCGAAATCCGGAAGACCATGGACGAAATGGGCTTTCTCGAAATCGAGACGCCCATGCTCACGCGCTCGACGCCCGAAGGCGCGCGCGATTTTCTCGTTCCCAGCCGCGTGCATCACGGGCAGTTCTATGCGCTGCCGCAATCGCCGCAAATCTTTAAACAAATTCTGATGATTGGCGGAATGGATCGCTACTTTCAGATCGTGAAATGTTTCCGCGACGAAGACCAGCGCGCCGACCGCCAGCTCGAATTCACGCAGCTGGACGTCGAGATGTCTTTCCCTCGGCAGGAAGATATTTTTCACGTCATTGAAACGGTTATGGTGCGCGCGTGTGCCGTCGCAGGCATTGCAACGCAGGGCCCGTTTCCGCACATGCTTTACAAGGATGCGATTCGCAAGTATGGCAGCGACAAGCCGGATTTGCGTTTTGGCATGGAGCTGCACGAAGTCACAGCCTGTTTTCCGGAAGAAGCGAAAACCAAGTTGGGGATTGAAGGCAGCGTGTTTGCTCTCGCTGCTCCCGGCGCGGCTGGCTATTCGCGCAAGCAGCTTGACGAGCTGACGGAAAAAGCAAAATCCAACGGCGCGCGTGGTGCGTATTTTGTGAAGCTCGCAGCCGAAGGCACGACCTCGACGGTCGAAAAATTAATCGGCGCCGAAAATGTGAAAAAACTTGCCGACGCTTGCGGCGCAAAACCCGGCGATCTTGTGGTCGCCGTGAGCGCGAAACAGCAGATCAAAGGAACCGAAGCCGCCGCGCTCGTCGCCGGGCAAGTGCGTTTACAACTTGGCGAAGCGCTCGGCTTGATTGACCGCACGCAATGGAAATTCCTGTGGATCACCGGTTTCCCGCTTTTTGAATGGAGCGAGAACGACAAAACCTGGGTCAGCGCGCAGCACCCCTTCACCGGCATCGTTGACGAAGATTTGGAAAAGCTCGAGACGGCGCCATGGGAAGTGCGCTCCAAAGGCTACGACCTCGTCCTCAATGGCAACGAACTCGGCTCCGGCAGCATTCGTATTCATCGCCAGGATATTCAAGAGCGACTCTTCCGCTCTCTCGGACTCAGCGAAGAGCAGCTCCGCCGCCGTTTCGGCTTTTTCCTCGATGCGCTCACTTACGGCACGCCGCCCCACGGCGGCATTGCCCTCGGCATCGACCGCATCGCCATGCTCCTGGCTGGCGAAAAATCCTTGCGCGAAGTCATCGCCTTCGCGAAAACCACCGCCGCGGTGGATCTCATGGCAGAATCGCCGTCGTCGGTGGACGACGAGCAACTCGACCAATTGGGGATTACAATTAAGCCCGAATAAGCCGCATTCGGATACCGCCGGAAGTGATGGGCAGAGGACGGTCGCGGTTGCGGCTTCATTAAGGGGTCGGAGCTTTAGCTCCGACATTAGTAGAAAGCTAGGGTAGGGGCTTTAGCCCCTGAGGGATTGTCTCTGTGGGTCGACTAACGCACCGCACATCGCCGGGATGGACTTACTTCGTAACCACGAAAGCTTGGCAGAGCGCGGCGGTGTTTCAAGTCAGAGAAACAGCTGAGATAGTGGTCAGCAAAATTCTTGAGCATCGAAAGAGGGGAAGCTATCTTCTTCATGAATTTGTCTTGATGCCGAACCACCTGCACTTGATCCTGACCCCAACCGAGTTCGTGAGTTTGGAAAAAGCCATTCAATTAATCAAAGGGGGCAGTTCTCACGAGATTCACAGAGTCCGCGGGAACTTTATGCAGATTTGGCAGTCTGGGTTCCATGAGTCTAGGTTGGTGGATTGGGCTGACTTCAAAAAGAAGGCGGACTATATCCGATTTAACCCGGTCGCTGCGAATTTGGTTAGGCTACCAAAAGATTGGACGTATGGTTCGGCAAGCGGCAAGTATCAGCTCGACCCAATTCCTCAGGGGCTGAAGCCCGCCGTGCTCCAAGCTGATAATGTCGGACCTGAAGGTCCGACCCCCTCAAGGCGTCACGCATGAGCCGAATACGAATTCTGCCGGAAGCTATTGCAAACAAAATCGCTGCGGGCGAAGTTGTCGAACGTCCCGCTTCCGTGGTGAAAGAGCTATTGGAAAACGCGCTGGATGCGGGCGCGAAGACGATTCGCGTTGAGACGGAAGTCGGCGGCAAGCGGATGATCCGCGTGATCGACGACGGCCACGGCATGATTCACGACGATGCGCTGCTGGCGTTCGAGCGTCACGCCACTAGCAAGCTGAAGTCCGCCGACGATTTGCTTTCCATTTCGACGCTGGGTTTTCGCGGCGAAGCGCTGCCAACAATTGCGGCGGTTTCACGGCTGCTCCTCGAAACGCGCGACGAATCGGAAGCCGAAGGCACACGCCTCGAATTTGCGGGCGGAAAACTCATCAACGTGAAGCCCGCGGGCCTGCCTGCTGGAACAACGATCAGCGTCGCCGATCTTTTTTACTGTGTACCCGCGCGCAAGAAATTTCTCAAGTCGGACTCGACCGAGCTCGGCCACATCGCCTCGCTCGTCACGCACTACGCGCTGGCCAATCCGGATAAACAATTTGTCCTGACGACCCCGACGCAAGAAATCATCAACTGCCCGCCCGCGGAAAAACTCGCTGACCGCATCTATCAACTTTTTGGCCGGCAAGCGATGGAAGAGTTAGTCGAAATTCCGCCAACGTCGGCGGCGTTTCGCGCAGCCATCACAGAACCGGAACTCGAAGCCAACGAAGAAAGCGCCACACTTACGGTGCGAGGTTTCACTTCGCGCCCTGACGTGCAGCGGCCCAACCGCAACGGCATCTACATTTTTGTGAATCGCCGACTCGTGCGCGATCGCCTGATTCTGCACGCGATTCACGAAGCCTACCGCAACATCCTCCCGCCAACCGTTTTTCCCGCCACGCTGCTGTTCCTCGAAATGCCCTACGACGAAGTCGACGTCAACGTGCATCCCGCGAAAATCGAAGTGCGCTTCCGCCGCTCGCAATTCGTTCACGATTTCGCGCGCGACTCGATCCGCCAAGCGCTCGTGAGCGTCCGCCCGGTTCCCAGTTTTGCCGCCGCCGCGGCAAGCGCCTCGTCACAGGGACTGTCCGCGTCCCATGCAAACGCGCTCGACAGCGGCTCGCCCGCTGCCGTAGCCACAGGCGTTCCCCGCGCGATCATCCCTACGATGGAAGAAATAGGCGTAGGGTCGGGCGTTGGCTCCGATGGTGGTTTCGATTTAACCTCCGACGCGCTTCGGCCTGTCGAGCAGCGCTTCGCGTTTCCTGCTGGCCTCGAATCTCCTGTTGAGTCCGGCATGCCTTTTGCTGCGGCCGCAGCCGCTCAGGCACTTGCTACCTCGAACTGGGCTGGGAATCTTGCTGCGCCGAACGCGAGCGCGCCGGCCACGCTACCGCGCCCTGACCAAATCGCTGATCTCAAACCCCTCGGCCAGGTGAGTTCGAGTTTTATCGTTGCGGTGAACGGCGAAGGTTTGTGGCTTGTGGATCAGCACGTGGCGCACGAGCGCGTGCTCTTCGAGCAGCATCTGGAGGCGCGGCGCGCGGGAAAAGTGGAAGCGCAGCGCATGCTGATGCCAATGGTCATCGAGCTTTCGCCGCGGCAGATTGTGATCTACGAAAAGATTGCGGAGGAGTTGAACGCGAACGGCTTCGAGGTCGAGCCGATGGGCCCGCGCAATGTGGCGATTCAAGCTGTGCCGGCGGGAATCCTGCCGGGCGATGCGGAAAAGCTTTTGACGGAAATTCTCGACGGTATCGAGCGGGAGAACGCGGCCATTTCCATCGATACACTGCAAGCGAAAATTGCCGCTTCGACTGCTTGCCACGCGGCGATCAAAATAAATATGCCGCTCGATCAAACAAAAATGGAATGGCTGCTTGGCGCGCTCGCAAAAACGGATTGTCCGATGAGTTGTCCGCATGGACGGCCAGTCGTGTTGCGTTATTCCGTGAAAGAAATTGAGAAAGCGTTTCATCGAATTTGAAGATGGGGAAAAGAAGGAAGCTAAACGCAGAGAGACAGAGGACGCAGAGAAGAGAATAAGAACAGCAGAATTGGGCTGAACATTTCAGGAGACGAGGCGAATGACGGAAGGGCAGAAAACGGCGGTGATTTTTGGCTTGGCGAACAAGCGCAGCATCGCTTGGGCGATCGCACAGAAGCTCTCGGCGGCAGGCTGGCGATTGGGCATCGCGTATATGAACGAGCGGCTGGGGCTGGAGGCGAAGGATCTGATCGCAGAGCTGCCAGGCGCGGACGGATTCATGTGCGACCTTACGCAGGATGATCAGGTCGCGCGCGTGTTCGAGGAAATCAAGGAGAAATACGGGACGATCCACGGATTGGTGCACAGCGTGGGTTTTGCGCCGCCCGATGAATTGAAGAAACCGTTTGTGCAAACTTCGCGCGAAGGATTTCGCATTGCGCATGATATCAGCGTGTATTCGTTGATTGCGGTGGCGCGCGGCGCGGCGCCGCTGATGGCGTCCGGCGGAGGAATCGTAACACTTACCTACTACGGCTCGGAAAAAGTGGTGCCGAATTACAACGTGATGGGTGTAGCCAAAGCGGCGCTCGAAGCGACGGTGCGTTATTTGGCGTACGATCTTGGGCCGAAAGCGATTCGCGTCAATGCTATTTCGGCGGGGCCTATCAAGACGCTAGCGGCGCGTGGTATCGCGAATTTTAGCGACATGCTAAAGACGCAAACAGAGCGCGCGCCGCTAAAGCGCACTGTGGATCCCGGCGAAGTGGGCTCGACGGCGGCGTTTCTACTTTCCGATGCTGGTTCGGGAATTACCGGTGAGACGATTTACGTCGACTGCGGCTATAACATTATGGGGTTTTAAGTGGCACAGGCAATCCTGCCTGTGTGGTTTTGTTCTGCGTTAGTTGCGAAAACGTGTGCAGAAAAGTGCGTATAGAAAAAATGCGCACAGCCAGGAGTGGCTGTGCTACCTAAATGCCAAAGCTTACGATTGCCATTGACGGACCAGCGGGTTCGGGGAAGAGCAGCCTGGCGAAACGCGTCGCGCAGATCCTCGGCTATTTGTATCTCGATAGCGGCGCGATGTATCGCGCTCTCGCTCTGAAAGCCCTGCGGAAGCAAATCTTGCTCGACGATTTTCTGGCGCTCGACGAATTGGCTCGCGCGACGCATATCGAACTGAAACCTCCAACTTCAGAACAGGAAGCGGCGGGCTCCAAAAATTGCGTTTTTCTTGATGGCGAAGACGTGACGCAGGCGGTCCGGACCGCCGAAGTGGCGCAAGGAGCTTCGCGGCTGGCCACAGTTGCCGGAGTGCGCGAGATTCTTGTTGCCGAGCAGCAGCGTGCTGGAGCGGGAGGCGGTGTTGTGATGGAAGGGCGCGACATAGGCACTATCGTTTTTCCTCGCGCCGAGCTGAAGATTTTTCTGGAGGCTTCGCCGGAAGTGCGCGCGGAGCGGCGCTGGAAAGAACACCAGGAAAAAGGCGAAGCGATGACGGTCGATCAGGTGCTGGAAGAGGTTCGCGAACGCGATCGCCGCGACCGCGAACGGAAAGTTTCGCCGCTGGTGCGCGCGTCCGACGCGGTGTTGGTGGATAACACCGCGATGGACGTCGAGGAAACTGCGCGGCTCGTTGTGATGCTCGCGCTTGAGCGCGAAATGGAACTGTCGAAAGCCGCGGGCAGGGAAGCGTAGTCAGGTCTTCATCGGCGACCAAATCCAGCGGAACAGATTGCAACAACTCATGGCATCCCCAAGTTAAAGACCGTAACTAGCATTCCACAGCGAATTCCAAATTCAGTTTTCCGCCTGGCACAAATCTCTGCGGCGCGGTGTCTATTGTGTACGCGCAGGGAAAACGCGAGGACTACATGGGCGACTGGAACCTGCTGGATTTGTGGCGTTCCATGGGAACGCTGTGTCATGGAGTTGTGATTGTGCTGGCGATTATGTTCGTGCGATCGCTGGGAGTGAGCGCTAGCCGGGCTTTGCGGTATCGCCTGGCACGCGAGCAATCGAAAGCTTACATCTACGAGACGATTGACTCGTTTCGCGAAGGGAAATTGGATCACGCGATTGTCGTTGCGGAGCACAACAAGAGAAGCCACATTGCGAGGATCGTGGCAGCGGGCTTGATGGATTTTCAGGCGGCGCAGGCGGGCATGCCGGAGAAGGCGGTGATCGAGGAAGTGCAACGGAGTCTTGAACGATCGAGTGCGGAGACGACAGAAGAGATGAAGCGCGGATTGAGTGGGATTGCGACGATCGCGGCGACCGCGCCGTTCGTTGGATTGTTCGGGACGGTGATCGGAATCTTGAATGCGTTTCGAAGCATCGATGTGATGCACGCGACGGAGATCAAAGTGATCGCGGGACCGATTTCGGAGGCCCTGCTGACGACGGCGATCGGATTGTCGGTCGCGGTACCGGCGGTGTGGTGTTACAACCTGCTGACGAACCAGATGGATGCGTTTGGCGTGGAGATGCAGAACTGCGCGCTGGAGCTCGTGACGTATCTGCGAGCGCGTCAGGTCGGTTTGCACAAAGACATGCGAGCGCCGGTTATTTCTGGATGAGGAATAACTTGGCTTCGCGCAATTCAGGAAGGTCCGCTGTGGGTCGAGGGCAGTTGGCGAGCAGCTTCGAGTAGTAGGCGGACGCTTTCTGGCGATCGCCTGCTAGCTTAGCGGCGTGAGCGGCGCCGTAGAGGGAATTGAAGCGCTCGGGAGTCAGTTTCAGAGACGCTTCGAAGGCTTCGAGAGCTGTGGCGGGCTGTTTGGCATCGAGAAGCATTTCGCCGAGGAGTTCGCGAGCGGGCACGATGGCTCCTGGTGTTACGGGGAGCTTTTCTGTGGAGTCTTCATGGTCCGCTGCGGAACGCATCTGCCGAAGGGCTTCGTCTTTCTTGCCCTCCGCGAAAGAAATCCAGGCAGTGACGATTTCGCGCTGGATATCCACCTGTTCCACATAGTAGCTGTTGTGTTCCGCGAGAAGCGTGTCGCGAAGCGAGGTCATTTTTTGTAAGGCATCGCGTGCGCTGCCGATCTGCCCTCCGCGAGCGAGTCCCAAAGCTCGCGCGAAATAGAGATCTCCTTCAGTCCATGCGTAACGGCCGCCGGGAAATGTATTCGGCGGCAAGGCAAGGGCGGCAGCGTGGGACCATCGGTGGCGTTCAATGACCAAGCGTGAAGGGATAGCAGCGGTGGCGTAGAGCGCTGTGAAGTAGGCGGAGTCTCCAGGCGCTGCCCTGGGCAAGGATGCGAGCACGTTTTGCGCTTGACGGTCTTCACCCGTCTGAAGGTAAGCGTAGGCCAGGTAGTCCATGGCGTGCAGTTCATCGCCGGGCAAGCCATTTTTCTTGGCAGCAGCGGCCGAAGCGAGGTTGGAATCGATCGATTCCTGCCAGAGGCCGAGACGCGTGAAAATGTGCGAGGGCATGTGCAGCGCGTGGGGAGCATCGGGGGCGATTTTGGCGTAACGGCGGGCGGCATCAAGAGCAAGCGGAGCCAGGGCCGGATAATCATCACAGTGGATGATGTAGTGGGCCAAGCCGGGATGATCTGGGTATTCGGCAAAAAGTTTTTCGAGGATGGCGCTGGCTTTTTTCTGGTTCGCGTATGTTTTGTCGCTGATAGGCGCATCGGCGCGGACTGCCAGCGCGTAGAAGATGGCGGCTTCGACGTCCTCTGGATAACGCTCGTAGATTTGCTGCATGGAGTTTTCGTAGTCGAGTGCGCGAGCGGCGTGAGTGCGTTTGTCGGAATCTTTGTAGAAAGTTTCCATGGCGGCGATGTAATCGCGTTCGCGCTGCGTTTTGGCGCCGGCGGAATTTGCTTTTTCGACGGCGGCTTCGCCTGTTTGCAGATCGAGGGGAGTAGGAGGGTCCCACAGCTGACGATAGTGCGACATAGCGACGCCCCATTGGGCGATGCCGCAGTACGGATCCGCTTTTGCAACGGCTGCGAAAGTCTCTTCCGATTTCTTGTACCAGAAAGAGTGGAGCAGGGCGACAGCGCGGTTGAAATCGGGTTGGACCAATGGCGCGCATGAGGTAGGAAAGTTGACGCTGCCGAGAATCGCGGTGTCCGGCGAGTCATGCTCGTGTTGCGGGGCGGCGGCTGCGGCGAAGGCCGCGCTGGCACAAAATAAAAATGTGAGCACGAGGCGGTAAAATCGCATGATCTGTTTTGTGTCTCCTCCGCCGAAACTAGAAGCAGCAAAAAAACCGTTGCGCCGAATTATATCTTGAATCGCCCGATGACGTGCTTTGAGGGAAGCAACCTTCCGCGCGGAAGGATCGAAAAAAGGTGGGGCCGAGGGCTAAGTACTTGAAAATTAACAAGTAATGCGAAAAATGGGCCAAAAATGAAGATTTTTTGAAAATAGGGCTTGACAGAATTCCGATGCGCGGTTACTTTCGGATTACCTCAGATGTACCCTGCTGCAAATAAGGGCAGGTCCTCACTGAGCGTGAAAAGCAAATATGAGACACGAAGATAAAAGCCAAGTCGAAACCGCACCAAGGCGATTGAGTCTCGTGGATTGCTTTTTTACGCGACTCTAAACCAAATCTTTTTTTGGCCGCCTAAGTCGTTTCGATCCAACACGATTCGTCGCTGAAGCTGTTTGCTTTGCGGTGAAACTGTAGCCAGGAACTTAACAATTCTTGCTGCAGGACCTGCGTAAATCATTTTGACGCGAGAGTTTCTTTGCAGAGTAGCGTTCCTGGGATGGTGAAGATCACGGTTACTTCTTGGTCAGAAAGGCCGATTGGCCTTCGGGTTCGAAGCCCGAAAGACCGTGAGCGCTGATTCCTCCCGGGATTTTGAGACGGGCTGAGCGGCGAATGAAGTTGGCTTCGCAGCGTGACGCTATTGGTGTGCGCGGAAGAGAAGTAAAGAAGTAAGAAGAGAAAGAAAAAGTTCAGAGAGTTTGCGGCGTGGTGAAGGCACGGGATACTTCGACGGATCCGGAGGCCGTGGGTTCGATTCCCACCGGTGGCGCAAGCTGCCGTCGCTCAGTGGTAGAGCACCGGACAGAAAATGACCGCGCCGCTCGTTCCCGCCGCAAAAGGGAAGAGCACGGCCGCTTCGAAGCTCAGCGCAAGCAAGGGTGGCTGTGCTACCGAGATGCCGGGATGGTGGAGAGCAGGGATACTTCTCGCCAAGAAGCGGGGATGAGACCTCGCAGCCCTGAGCGATTATTCCTCCCGGCGTAGTGTGGTGCGGCGGGGCGGGGCCCTTCGAGGCTCAGGGTAAACAAGCCCGCCCCTACGGAGGCGATCGGATTTGTCCGGCGCGAACTGCGAGCTAGTGGGCGGTTCGCGCCGGGGCGGTGAGCACAGACTTAAGTCTGTGCCACTGCAGAAAGAGTTGGACGTGGTGTAGGGCAGGGTTACTTCGCCTGACAAACGCGGGAGGTTGTGGGTTCGAATCCCACCTGGCCCAAGAGAAAGCTGGCGGCCTGAGGGCCGCCGCTATGTGGGACCAGTAGCTCAATGGATAGAGCGCCTAATGTCCCTGGCCGGATGTTCCCGTCCAGCAGTTTTTGGATCGAAGAGAGGAAAGGAGGTGCAATGTGGAAAACGTAATGTCATTGGAAGGGCCGGTGTTGAAGGTCAAGGAAGAGTTGCTGCTGCTGATCCCCTTGGCGGATGGTGGCTCGCAGCTGGTCGAGTGTTCCCGCGGTATCTCCGAGGTTCAGGGAGAGTTTTTGAAGATTGTGATTCCTGAATGGCTGGCCGGAATGCTGCGGATTGAAGAAGGGGACTTGATATGCGTGCATAACACCGGCGGTCAATTCCACATTAATGCAACGAGTCCGCGGTTTGTGAACTGAGGGTTGGCGCGGGCGAGGGTGAGCAAAAGCAGATTTATCGCGCAAAGAACGCGCGATGGCGCAGAGATCCTCGCTGCGCTCGGAATGACAACTAAGGGCGTGGCGGCGACAAATTCGCGGCTGCGCTCCGTATGAGGAACAACGCGCGTGGCGGCGACAAGTTTGCGCGCTTCGGTAACTGGAGCGGCAAAGAAAGGAGGGAGGTTGGGATGGTGAAGATGAATGTGTGGAAGCGGATGTTTCCGGTGCGGACGCATGAAGGGGCGGTGGCGCAGCGCGTTGACGTGAAGACGGAACTGCGGCGCACTGTGCTGACGTGCCTGCTCTGGGAAGATGCGTTCTACGAGAAAGGGAACGACATTGCGAAGCGGATCGCGGAACTTGTGGCGAAGAGCAAGCCGGAGGATGTGGTGGCTCTGGCGCGCGAGGCCCGCGACAAGATGCAGCTTCGCCATGCACCGCTCTTTGTGACGCGCGAACTTGCGCGGCGCAAGGGTGCGGGCCCGCTCGTGGCGGAAACGCTCGAGCACGTGATCCAGCGGGCGGACGAACTCGGTGAGTTCGTGGCGCTCTACTGGAAGGAGATGAAGCAGCCGCTGTCCGCGGGAGTGAAGCGCGGGCTGGCGCAGGCGTTCACGAAGTTCGACGCCTACCAGCTGGCGAAGTACAACCGCGATTCGATTGTGACGCTGCGCGACGTGCTGTTTCTCTGCCACGCGAAGCCGAAGGATGCCGAGCAGGAATCTGTTTGGAAGAAGCTCGTTGAGAACACGCTCGAGCCTCCCGACACTTGGGAGGTTGCCTTGTCCGCAGGGAAGGACAAGCGCGAGAACTTCGAACGGCTCCTGCGCGAGGGGAAGCTGGGCGGCATGGCCGTCCTGCGAAACCTGCGCCTGATGCTTGCATCGGGCGTGGATCCGAAGCTCATTCGCGAGCGGCTTGAGAAGGGAGTGGCGCGGGCGCTGCCGTTTCGATTCGTGACGGCGGCTCGCTACGCTCCGAAGCTCGAGGACGCCATCGAGAGCGCCATGCTCAAGGGCATCGCTGGACTCGAAAAGCTTCCGGGATCGACCGGACTCGTCGTGGACGTGTCCGGGTCGATGGACGGCGTGCTTTCGAAGAAAGGCGAGACCACGCGCATGGACGCGGCCGCGGGACTTGCCATTCTGCTTCGCGAGAAGACCGAGGAGTTCGCGATTGCGACTTTCTCGGATGCTTGCGCGGAGATTCCTCCGCGGCGTGGATTCGCGCTGCGGGACGCCATCGTGGGTTCGCAGGCGCACTCGGGGACGTACCTCAAGCGGGCGCTGACGGAGCTTCACGAGAAGCGGGAGTGGCGCGGATTCGACCGGCTGATCGTGATTACGGACGAGCAGTCGCACGACGGAATCCTCACGGCGTGGACGCCGCGTGCGTACGTGGTGAACGTGGCCCCGTACAAGCACGGCGTTAGCTACGGCAATGGATGGACTCACGTTGACGGATGGTCCGAGAGGATCGTGGACTACATTGCGGCTGCGGAGTCGGAAGCTGCTGCGTGACGTAGACTGCGAAAACTAAAAACAAAGGCCTCAGGCTGAAAGCCTGAGCTACAGCAAAAAGTCGCAACCGAGAAATCGGTTGCGACTTTTTTTCAATGGAACGGGTTGAGAGAAGACTCGATCTTCGTTTGGTTTACGTCGGGGCGGACATCGATCCGAGAAATTCCGCGTTGGACTTCGACTTCGTAAGGCGGCTGAGCAAAAGCTCCATCGCTTCGACGGTTGAGAGAGGACTCAAAACTTTGCGCAGTACCCAAACGCGGGCGAGTTCGTCCGGCGGGAGCAGCAGCTCGTCCTTACGCGTGCCAGAGCGCTGGATGTCGATGGCCGGGAAGACGCGCTTATCGGCGAGGCGGCGGTCGAGATAAATTTCCATGTTGCCGGTGCCTTTGAACTCTTCGAAGATGACGTCGTCCATGCGGCTGCCGGTATCGATCAACGCCGTGGCGATGATGGTGAGCGAGCCGCCTTCTTCGACATTACGTGCGGCGGCGAAGAAGCGGCGCGGGCGCTGGAGGGCGTTGGCGTCAATACCGCCAGAGAGGACTTTGCCCGAGGGTGGCGTGACGGCGTTGTAAGCGCGAGCGAGGCGAGTGACGGAGTCGAGGAGGACGACGACGTCGCGCTTGTGTTCGACTAGGCGCTTGGCTTTTTCGAGAACCATTTCGGCGACTTGAATGTGGCGCTGGGGCGGTTCGTCGAAGGTCGAGCTAATGACTTCGCCCTTCACGGTGCGCTGCATGTCGGTAACTTCTTCCGGGCGCTCGTCGATGAGCAGAACGATGAGCGCGACTTCTGGATGATTGGTGGTGATGGAATTAGCCATGGACTGCAGAATCATGGTTTTGCCGGTACGCGGCGGAGCGTTGACCAGACCGCGCTGGCCTTTGCCAACGGGGCAGAGAAGATCAAGCACGCGGCCCGTCATGTTCTCTTTGGTGGTTTCCATCTTGAGGCGGCCCTGCGGATAGAGCGGCGTCAAGTTATCGAAGAAGATTTTGTTGCGCGCGACTTCCGGATCCTCAAAATTGCCGGCTTCGACTTTGATCAGCGCAAAGTA